>OHEU01000936.1_pt1 | contig 14585 bp, 9 predicted proteins | sample 1567341 | NCBI WGS metagenome assembly OHEU01 (sample SAMEA3879524, study PRJEB24766) | human gut metagenome | biome: human-associated habitat; feature: feces | place: USA | collected 1985/1987 | reverse complement strand
GCCCTCGCAAGCGCCGCAGCCAACACATGCGTCAGAAACCTTGTGTGCCATAATAAACTCTCCTTTTTTATCCCGTGCCGATGTAATTATGAAGAAACGTACCTTGGCACGGCCACGCACGCCCCCCGGAATTTGTATCCTTGTCTGCATTCTAACAAAGCAGGCGGGAAAAGGCAAGACTAACCGTGCTGCCACAACAACAAAATAAAATATTTTGTGGGGTTGCACAAAAGCACGGCCTAACTTATAGCCAAAATTGCCGGAGATTTTTAGCGAAAATCACGAAGTCTGGTTAGTTTTGTAATACTAACCACTCGGACGCTCATTCTTTCTCATTCGTGCGGCGGCGGGGGCAGGCGGGGCGCTTTTCGTCGTCGGAGCTTGCCACCACCGGGGCGGGGTTGCGCACGCCGGAGTAATCATCGTCCGGGTCGGGACGGCGGGGCGGGCGCTTGCCGCCGCTCACATACTCGCACACGCCCACCTTGTAGTACCGGGGTGCGAGGCTCTCGGTGCCGCAGCGCACCCGCAGGTAGCCGGACACCGGGTTCACCTCCAGCACAGTGCCCAGACCGTCCGGGGTGCGCACCGTGCTGCCCACCATGGGCATGATGCTGTTCAGGTACTCGTAGGCGCTCTCCTCGTAGGCAAGGCAGCACATCAGACGGCCGCAGGCACCGCTGATCTTGGTGGGGTTCAGCGAAAGCCCCTGCTCCTTGGCCATCTTGATGGAAACGGGCTGGAAATCCTTCAAAAAGCGGCTGCAGCAGAAGGGCTGACCGCAGATACCCAGACCACCGATCATCTTGCTCTCGTCGCGCACGCCGATCTGGCGCAGCTCGATGCGGGTGTGGAAGATGCCGGCCAGATCCTTGACCAGCTCCCGGAAGTCCACCCGTCCGTCGGCGGTGAAGTAGAACATGATCTTGGAGCGGTCCAGCGTGTACTCGGCCTCCACCAGCTTCATCTCCAGCCCGTGGCGGGCGATGCACTCCTGACAGGTGTGGTAGGCGCGCTTTTCGTCCTCGCGGTTCTGGCGCATCCGGCGGATATCCACGCTGTCGGCCATGCGGGTGATGGGTTTCAGCGCCTTGGGGACGGCGGCATCCGCCAGCTCCAGCACGCCCTGCACCACCTCGCCGCACTCCACGCCGCGGGCAGTCTCCACGATCACATACTCCCCGGCATGGATGACAGCGTCACCGGGATCAAAATAATAGCTTTTGCCGTTTTCCTTGAAACGGACCGAAATGACTTTTTTCATAGTGTTCCTCGTTTTTGTATCGGATAAGCCCCGCAAGGGGCAGCTTTTTCAGTCTGCTGTTAGTATACCATAATCAAAAGCACATTTCTATGCAAAAAGAAAAGTCTTTATATCCCCTGAATTTTCCCTCCCCTGCAATGATCCGCCCCGCTCAACCGTATGCAGTATGGAAAAGGTGTCGAAATTTTGTCCGGCGGCAGAAGGGAGGAAAGCGGACAGAATGCCGGTTTTGGGGCGGCAAAGTTGTGCGTTTCGCAGATTTTGACAAAACTTTCGCAAAAAGATTCGCCGCACCTCTATTGAAAGCGCGCGCCTTGCGTGTATAATAGGAATGTTAGGAACCCATTGCCCCCAAAGAGGGAGGAACTGTTGCGCCGGGCGGTGCGGCAGAGAAACGGTAGGATAAGATGGAAAAATTCAGTGTCAAAAAACCATTTACGGTGCTGGTTGCAGTCATCATGGTGCTGATGCTCGGCTTTGTGTCGATCACCAAGATGAAAACCAACCTGCTGCCGAATGTCAGCACACCGTATCTGATGGTGGTCACCGTGTATCCCGGTGCCAGCCCGGAGCGTGTGGAGACCGAGGTCTCGGACGTGCTGCAAAACGCGCTTACGGTGCCGGGTGTTTCAAAGATCACCGCCACCTCGGCTGAAAACTACAGCCTGCTGCTGATGCAGTTCGTGGATGACACGGATATGGACAGCGCACTGGTGCAGGTGTCCAACAAGCTGGATCAGGCCAAGAGCGACCTGCCGGAGACGGCGCTGACCCCTTCTGTGATACAGTACAGCATGAACATGAACGCCTTTATGACCGTGGCTGTCAGCCGCGAGGGCAGTTCGGTGTACGACCTTTCTGATTTTATCAAGAACACCATGACTCCCTACGTCCAGCGCAAGGGCGGCGTGTCCAGCGTATCCTCCAGCGGCCTTGTGGAGCAGCTGGTGCAGGTGCAGCTGAATCAGGAAAAGGTGGACGCCATCAACGAAAAGCTGATGGAGCTTATCGACACTCAGCTGGAAGTGGCGCACACACAGTTGGAGGAGGCCGAGGCCAAGATCAAGGCCGGCCGCGCAGAATACGATAAGCAGTTCAAAAACTTCGGCAATACCGTGTCCAACACGGTCATGGGCACCCTCAGCTCCGAGGTCGGCGAAGCCGTAGAAGTAGTGCGCAAGCAGGCGGAGGCGCTGCTGCAAAGCGTCAACAACCTGATCGCCGTGGTCAAGGAGCCTGAGGTGCAGCAGGCACTCATCGAGGTGCAGGCTGGTTTGCAGCGGGTCATGGACAAGTTCAACAACACCGGTATGCGGGATATCGACTCCCTGATCGAGATCGTGTCCGAGCTGCGGGATATCACCGATAAGCTCTCCTCTGCTTTGCAGACCCTGCAAAACCGCATCAACACCGAGACCGGTACGCAGGGCGAGGGCGCTGCGGATCTGGCAGACGAGCTGCAATTGCAGGACAGCCTGAACGTCATCTATAAGACGCTGGAAGATACCATCAAGGCCATGGACAACGTGCCCGGCATGATGAGCGAGTTCTCCAAAGCGCTGGGCAACTTTACCCAGCAGCAGATGGTCGCCTATATGCAGTTTACCGAAGCCCGCGAGCAGCTGAATGAGTACGAAAAGCAGCTCAGCGAGGCCAAGACCCAGTACGAGGCCGCCAAGGAAAAGGCGCTTGCCAGCGCCGATGTGACCAAGCAGCTGGATATCAAGACCCTTGCCACCCTCATCTACGCCCAGAACTTCTCCATGCCCGCCGGTTACGTCAAGGACGAAAGCGGCGAGTCGTGGCTGCTGAAGGTGGGCGAGGAATACGACAGCGTGGACGATATCCGCGGTGCACTGCTGCTCCATGTGGAGGGCTACGGCGACGTGCGCCTTTCCGATGTGGCAGACGTGGAGATCATCGACAACGCCGCCGACAGCTACACCCGCCTGAACGGCGAGCAGGCCTCGGTGCTGAAAATTTACAAGGACGACAGTTCCAGCGCAGGTGACGTATCTGCCAACTGTCTGGACGCTTTCAAGGAGCTGGAAGCCCAGTACGAGGGTCTGCACGTTGTAGTGCTGTCCAATCAGGGCAACTACATCAGCATCCTCATCAAGAGCATCCTCACCAGTATGCTGGTGGGTGCCGCACTGGCCATCGTCGTGCTGGCCATCTTCCTGAAGGACGTCAAGCCCACGCTGGTGGTCGGCGTCAGTATCCCCCTGTCGGTGCTGTTTGCCGTGGTGCTGATGTACTTCACCGGGCTGGACCTGAACGTCATGACGCTGGCCGGCCTGTCGCTGGGCATCGGTATGCTGGTGGATAACTCTGTTGTTGTCATCGAGAACATCTACCGTCTGCGCGGCCGCGGCGTGCCCGCCGCCCGTGCGGCGGTGCAGGGTGCACGTCAGGTGGGTATGTCCGTTGTGGCCTCTACCCTTACCTCGGTGTGCGTGTTCCTGCCGGCAGTGTTCTCTGCCAGCCTCATCCGCAACCTGATGGGTCCCATGTCCCTGTGCATCGGCTACTGCCTGATGGCTTCCCTCATCGTGGCACTGACTGTGGTGCCCGCCGCCTCGGCTACCGTGCTGAAGAATGCCCAGCCCAAAAAGCTGGCATGGTTCGATAAAATTCAGAACGCCTACGGCCGCAGTCTGGAAAAGGCGCTGAAAAATCGCTTTGTACCGCTGGCAGCCGCAGTGCTGCTGCTGGTGTTCTGCTGCTGGCGGGTGGTCTCCATGGGCATCGTGCTGCTGCCCACCAGCACCAGCAACGAGGCCATGATCACCCTTTCCACCACCGATACCCTCTCGAAGGAGGAGTCCTACGATGTGGCCGGTAAGGTGGTACAGGCTGTGATGGCTGTGGACGGCGTGGAGGAAGTAGGCATTACCCCCGACAACACTGTGGCGGGCATGGATGTCTCCAACCTCGGCCTGCCCTCCACCATCACTGACCTGCTGAACGCCGCCAACGGCTACGGCAAGTATAAGATCAACGTCAAGCTCAACGAGGAGCTTTCTTCTTCCAAAATCGACGCCGCCTGCAAGGCCATGGAGGACGCTGTGGCCGGGGTGGCGGATTGCACCGCCACCGTCCAGCAGTACGGCATGACGGATGACCTGACCAGTCAGCTGTCCACCGGCCTGACCATCAAGATCTACGGCACTGACGCCGAGACCCTGACCGCCCTGTCCGAGAAGGTGGTAGACATCGTGAACAACACCGAGGGCTTCCAGAACGCCACCAACGGTCTGGGCGCGGGCGATTCCACCATCATCCTGCAGGTGGACCGCGACAAGGTGCGCGCCAACGGCCTGACCGTTGCGCAGGTGTACCAGCAGATCGCGGCAAAGCTGACCACCACCACCACGGCACAGACCCCTGTTACCGTGGACGGCACCACCATGGATGTGCAGATCAGCAACAATCTGGACCCGCTGACCAAGGAAAACATGATGGACATGACCTTTGAGACCACCGTCATGTCCGCAGACGGCACCACCGCCACCGGAACCTGCAAGCTGTCGGATATCGCCAGCTGGACCACCGGCACCGCACCGGACTCCATCACCAGCGAGAACCGGAACCAGTTCGTCACCGTCACTGCCGAGACTGCCCCGGGCTACAACACCACGGTGCAGGCCCGTGCCGTGAAAAAGGCGCTGGATGCCTTTGCCCTTACCGACGAGATGCCGGAAGGCTGCTCCTTCTCCATGGGCGGCGAGAGCGACAGCGTCAACTATATGACCGACGAGATGATCCAGTGGATGGCACTGGCCCTGCCCTTTGTCTACCTTGTCATGGTGGCACAGTTCCAGAGCCTGCTGTCCCCCTTCATCGTGCTGTTCACCGTGCCGCTGGCCTTTACCGGCGGTCTGCTGGGTCTGCTGCTCACCGGCCAGCAGCTGACCATGATCTCCATGATGGGCTTCATCGTGCTGATGGGTACGGTCGTCAACAACGGCATCGTGTTCGTGGACTACGCCAACCAGCTGCGCATGGGCGGCATGGAGCGCCGCGCCGCACTGGTGGCTACTGGAAAGACCCGTATGCGTCCCATCCTGATGACCACCCTGACCACCGTGCTGGCCATGCTGCAAATGGTGTTCAGCAACGATATGGCAAGCCAGCTGATGAGCGGTATGGCCATCGTCATCATCTGCGGCCTGAGCTACGCCACCCTGATGACCCTGTATATCGTGCCGATCCTGTACGATATCCTGTTCAAGAAGCCGCCGCTCAACGTGGACATCGGCAGCGACAAGGACCTGGACGACATCCCGGACGATGCCGCCGAGTTCATTGCCGCCCAGTCCTCTGCGGCACAGCCTCAGCCGGAAGCATAAGGCGAACAAGCCCGTATCACCAAAGCGCCCCGCATTTCCACCGGAAGTGCGGGGCGCTTTTTGCTATTGTAGGCACTTTCGATGATTCCAACAAAAAATCGCCGCAAAAATTGGATGGTAATTCTAAAAGGATTCCAACACAAAACTGTAAAACTGTGATATAATCATAAATACAGACAAGATGCAAAAGGGGGCAGTCTGCCCCTTTTGCATTTCCGAAAAAAGCTTTAGGAGGCGAGGCCCAATGGCACAGATCCGTTCCAAGCCCTTCGGTGTGACCAAAGAGGGCGCTAATGTTACCGAGTATATCCTCTCGAACCCCGGCGGTATGTCCGTCAGTGTGCTGGATTACGGCTGCGTGATCAAAAATATCATCGTCCCGGCCAAAAACGGCCCGGTGGATGTGGTGCTGGGTCACGACACCATGGCAGATTACGAAAACGACTTTACCTCGTCCGGCAGCACCTGCTGCGGTGCCTTTGTGGGACGCTACGCCAACCGCATCGAGAACGCCGTCTTTACCTTGGGCGGCAAGACCTACCAGCTGGAAAAAAACAACGGCGAAAACCACCTGCACGGCTGTTTTTCCCGGAAAATCTATGAGGTGAAGTACTTCGGCGACACCCTGCTGATGGAGGCTGTAAGCCCTGACGGCGAGGACGGCTTTCCCGGCACCCTGAAGATCGCGGTGCGCTATACCCTCACCGACGACAATACCTTCCGCATGGACTACCGTGTGTCCTCGGACGCCGACACGATCGTAAACCTGACCAACCACAGCTACTTCAATCTGGACGGCGGCGGCGACGTGCTGAACCAGAAGCTGCGCATCTACGCTTCCCGCTATCTGGAAGGCAACAACGCCACCTGCCCCACCGGCAACATCCTGCCCGTGGCAAACACCCCCATGGATTTTACTGCCGGTAAGACCATCGGCAAGGAGATCGACACCGGCTTCTCCCAGACCACCATGGTGGGCGGCGGCTACGACCACTGCTACGTCATCGACCGCGCACGCGGCTCCAGCCAGAGCATCTGCGCATGGGCTACCAGTGATAAGACCGGCATCAGCATGAAGCTGTACACCACCCAGCCGGGCATCCAGCTGTACACAGGTAACTTTTTGCAGGACTGCCCCGCCCCGGGCAAGGGCGGCGAGCCCATGCGGAAGTACGGCGGCTTTGCCTTGGAGACACAGCACTTCCCCTGCAGCCCCTCTCACCCGGAGTTCCCCTCCACGGTGCTGCGGGCAGGCAAGGTGTTCCGCGCCACCACCACCCTGCGGTTCTTCACCGGCAAGCAGTGCGGAAAGCTTTAAAAATGATACACCATGCAAAAACGTCTGCTTCGGCAGACGTTTTTGCGTGGTGGGAGGCTGCGACTGAGGGAGTTTCCCTCTCCATTTCTATGTTTTGCACAAACGGCGCATTCTCTCCATGTGAAAAGTGCGAAAAATCTCTGTCAATCAAAAGTGTAATGCGAAAAGATGCAACAAAAATATATCTGAATAAAGAAAGCGCCCCTTGCAGTCGGCGGCAAAAAGCGGTATGCTTTAAGCAGACCGGGCAGCGCCCGGCGCAAAGAGAAAAAGCAAGAAATACTATGTGAGAGAGGTACTCGGCTATGGCAATTTTGGTTTCCGGCGGTGCCGGCTACATCGGCAGCCACACCTGCATCGAACTGTTGAACGCTGGCTACGATATCGTGGTGGCAGATAACTATTATAACGCTTCCCCCGTGGTTCTGGACCGGGTCAAGCAGATCACCGGAAAGGATTTCCGCTTCTATAAGGCAGACATGACCCGCCGCGAGGACGTGGAGAAGATCTTCTCCGAGTGCCCGGACATCACCGCCGTCATCCAGTTTGCAGCCTACAAGGCTGTGGGCGAGAGCGTGTCCAAGCCTATCGAGTACTACTATAATAACCTCAACTGCACGCTGGTCATTCTGGACGTGATGCGCCATCATGATTGCCATAACTTCGTGTTCAGCTCCTCCGCTACCGTCTACGGCGACCCCGCCAGTGTGCCCATCACCGAGGACTTCCCTGTGGGTGCTACCACCAACCCCTACGGCACCACCAAGGCTTTCACCGAGCGCATCCTGCAGGACGTCTGCAAGGCTGACCCCAGCCTGAATGTGGCGCTGCTGCGCTACTTCAACCCTATCGGCGCCCACAAGAGCGGCCTGATCGGCGAGGACCCCAACGGCATCCCCAACAACCTGATGCCCTACATCGCCAAGGTGGCTGTGGGCAAGCTGGAAAAGGTGCACGTCTTTGGCAACGACTACCCCACCCCGGACGGCACCGGTGTGCGTGACTACATCCATGTTGTGGATCTGGCCCGGGGCCATGTGTGCGCCATCCGCAAGCTGGAGACCGGCTGTGGTCTCTTCATCTGCAATCTGGGCACCGGCAAGGGTTACAGCGTGCTGGATGTCATCCACGCCTTCTCCAAGGCCTGCGGCAAGGAGATCCCCTACGTCATCGATCCCCGCCGCCCCGGCGATATCGCCGAGTGCTACGCCGACCCCACCAAGGCCAAGAACGAGCTGGGCTGGGTGGCTGAGTACGGCATCGAGGAGATGTGCGCCGACAGCTGGAACTGGCAGAAGAATAACCCCGATGGCTACCACACCGTGAAGTAATCATGATTTGAACCGGAGCACCGCATATTCTCGCCTGAGAGTGTGCGGTGTTTTTTTATGTCTATATTCTCTATTGACATCCGCTGTCAGTTAGCCTATACTACATTTGTTAACACAGACTAACACACAGGAACAGTACATATAAAAGAAGGCAACGGATATGACGTTAAAAGAGTTACAGATCGGCAAAAGCGCCATAGTGGATGCTGTGGGCGGTGCAGGCGCACTGCGGCAGCATTTTCTGGATATGGGTCTGATCCCCGGAGCAGAGGTCACGCTGGTAAAGCTGGCGCCCATGGGCGACCCCATGGAGCTGCGCATCCACGGCTATGAGCTGACCCTGCGTCTGGACGACGCGGCACAGATCACCGTGACCCCCACCGAAAAGACCCCGGCGGTGCACGCCCCGGTGGCGGAGAAGATGGTGGAGCACCCGGGTCTTGGCGAGGGCGGCAAGTACCACACCAAGGAGGGGGAGCATCCCCTGCCGGAGGATAAGACCCTGACCTTTGCGCTGGCGGGCAACCAGAACTGCGGCAAGACCACCCTGTTCAACCAGCTCACCGGTTCCAACCAGCACGTGGGCAACTTCCCGGGTGTGACGGTGGACCGCAAGAGCGGTGCCATCAAGGGGCACCCGGAGACTGAGGTCACCGACCTGCCGGGCATCTACTCCATGTCCCCCTATTCCAGCGAGGAGATCGTCACCCGGCAGTTCATCATCGGCGAAAAGCCCACCGGCATCATCAATATCGTGGATGCCACCAACATCGAGCGCAACCTCTACCTGACCATGCAGCTGATGGAGCTGGATATCCCCATGGTGCTGGCGCTGAACATGATGGACGAAATGCGCGGCAATGGCGGCACGGTGCGCATCAACAAGATGGAAGCCATGCTGGGCATCCCGGTCATCCCCATCTCCGCCGCCAAGAACGAGGGCGTGGACGAGCTGGTAGACCACGCTGTCCATGTGGCAAAGTATCAGGAGCGCCCCGGGCGTATGGACTTCTGCAGCGAGGATGACCACGGCGGCGCGGTGCACCGCTGCATCCACGGCATCCTGCACCTCATCGAGGATCACGCCAAGGCAGCGGGCATCCCGGTGCGTTTTGCCGCCACCAAGCTGGTGGAAGGCGACCCCCGCATTGAGGAAGCGCTGAAGCTGGACCCCAACGAAAAAGAAATGATCGAACATATCATCGTGCAGATGGAGCAGGAGCGCGGGCTGGACCGCGCCGCCGCCATTGCGGATATGCGATTCTCCTTTATTCAGGAGCTGGTGGCGCAGACGGTGGTCAAGCCCCACGAAAGCAAGGAGCAGCTGCGCTCCAACCGCATCGACAAGTTCCTCACCGGCAAGTACACCGCCATCCCGGCGTTTATCGCCATCATGGGTCTGGTGTTCTTCCTTACCTTCAACGTCATCGGCCTGTTCTTCCAGAACCTCATGGAAATGGGCATCGACGCCCTGACCGGCGTTGTGGACACCGCTCTGACCAACTGGAACGTCAACGCGGCGGTGCACTCGCTGGTCATCGACGGCATCTTTACCGGCGTGGGCAGCGTGCTGAGCTTTCTGCCCATCATCGTGGTGCTGTTCTTCTTCCTCTCCATGCTGGAGGATACCGGCTACATGGCGCGTGTGGCCTTTGTGATGGATAAGCTGCTGCGCCGCATCGGCCTGTCCGGCCGCAGCATCGTGCCCATGCTCATCGGCTTTGGCTGCACCGTGCCCGGCGTGATGGCAAGCCGCACCCTGCCCTCGGAGCGCGACCGCAAAATGACCATCTTGCTCACCCCGTTCATGAGCTGCTCGGCAAAGCTGCCTATTTACAGCCTGTTTGCGGCGGCGTTCTTCCCCAAGTACGCAGGGCTTGTGATGGTGCTGCTGTACTTCACCGGCATCTTGGTGGGCGTACTGGCGGCGCTGCTGCTCAAGAGCACCGTGTTCAAGGGCGAAGCCGTGCCCTTTGTCATGGAGCTTCCCAACTACCGCCTGCCCGGCCTGAAAAACGTGGCGCAGCTGCTGTGGGAAAAGGCGCGGGACTTTTTGCAGAGAGCCTTTACGGTCATCTTTGGTGCCACCATCATCATCTGGTTCTTGCAGAACTTTGACCTGCGCCTGTCGCTGACCGCCGACCCGCAGACCAGCATTCTGGCGCGCATCGCGGGCGATATCGCCCCGCTGTTTGCCCCGCTGGGCTTTGCGGACTGGCGCATCTCCACCGCCCTTATCTCCGGCTTTATGGCCAAGGAGAGCGTGGTGTCCTCGCTGCTGGTCCTCTTCGGCTCTACGGCTGCCCTGACCGCAGCCCTCACCCCGGCACAGGCTGCGCCGCTGCTGGTGTTCTGCCTGCTGTACACCCCCTGCATCGCGGCGGTGGCCTCGGTCAAGCGGGAGCTTGGCGGCAAGTGGGCAACCATCATGGTGGTCAACCAGTGCGCCGTGGCATGGCTGTGCGCCCTGCTGGTGCGTCTGGTCGCCGTGGCGGTGTTCTGAACGCAATCATCATATTGAAAAAGAGAACCGGCGCGTCCGCAGGACGTGCTGGTTCTCTTTTTCTCTTGACATCTCTCCTTATCTGCATTATAATACTTCAAAAATGAACTATCCATAAAAAGACAAAAAGGAGCGCCGCATGAACCCTACCATAGAGATCAGCTTCAAGACCGCGCAGGCGTACAGCGCCATGTGCAAGCCGCTGTGTCAGGAACTCAAGCTGCCCCAGACCGCTTTTGACATCCTGATGTTTCTGGCAAACAACCCGGACTGCACCACCGCCCGGGATATCGTGGAGATCCGCAAGATCAAGGCGAACCTTGTGTCGGTAAACGTGGATCGCTTGGTGCAGGAGGGGTATCTGGAGCGCCGCGCCGTGGCGGGCGACCGCCGCAAGACCCAGTTGTTGTGCACCGAAAAGGCGCAGCCGGTCATCGCACGGGGGCGCGAGGTGCAGGAGCGCTTTTTTGCCCGCCTGCTGCAAAACACCGATGCCGCCACCCGGGAGGCGTTCTTCCGCACCATGGAGGTCATCGGGAAAAATCTGGACGAGATCTTAAAGGAGAATGGATAAAATGCACTTGCTGTTTACGGTGCTTGTCACCTTTTTTGCCGGCATGGGTGCCGGCCTTGGCACCGGCTTTGCCGGTATGAGCGCGGCGGCGGTCATCAGCCCCATGCTCATCACCTTCCTGCACATGGACCCCTACATGGCCGTGGGCATTGCCCTTTCCTCGGATGTGCTGGCCAGTGCGGTGTCTGCCTATACCTACCATAAAAACAAGAATCTGGACATCAAAAACGGCCTGATCATGATGGCAAGCGTGCTTGCCTTTACGGTGGTGGGCAGCTGGGTGGCCAGCCTGCTCCCCTCGGCCACGATGGGCAGTTTCTCGGTGTTCATGACCTTCTTGCTGGGCGTCAAGTTCATCCTGCGCCCGGTGATGACCACCAAGGAAGCCATGCAGGGGGTCAGCGCAAAAAAGCGTGCGGTGCAGTCGGTGGTGTGTGGCGTGCTCATCGGCTTCATCTGCGGCTTTATCGGCGCGGGCGGCGGCATGATGATGCTGCTCATCCTCACCAGTGTGCTGGGGTACGAACTGAAAACCGCCGTGGGCACCAGCGTGTTCATTATGACCTTTACCGCCCTGACTGGTGCAGTGTCCCACTTTATGATCGGCGGCACGCCCGATTGGCTGGTGTGGGGCTTGTGCGTGGTGTTCACCCTGCTGTGGGCGCGCATTGCCGCCGTGTTTGCCAACAAGGCCACTCCCAAGACCCTGAACCGCGCCACCGGCGTAGTGCTGGTGGTGCTGGGCGTGGTCATCATGGGCTTCAACCTTCTGACCTGAAAAACGATTTAAATGCGCGCCGCGCTGCTCTGCGCATCCATAGAGGAAAAACAATTTTAAATTTGAGAACCGGGAAAATCTGCGGATTTTCCCGGTTCATTTTTCACAGAAGGGAATGCAGTTCTCCTTTACGGCCTTTCCCGTGAAAATGCAATGCCGGGCGGTCCGCAGACCGCCCGGCATTGATCTATTTAAGAATAATACTTCCGCTGATTATGCGCAGAGCAGCGCGGCGCGCATTCCAAACCGTCAGCGCTTACTTGCTCTCTACCTTTTCCTCGATGGTGGAGTGGTCGATGACCCAATCGGCAGCCTTGCGGATGCCTTCGTTGCGGCGCAGGGCGGCAACGTCGGTGTTGGCCTTGATCTCCTCCACCGTCTTTTTAGTCTTTTCGGCGCGCTCAGCCAGCTGCTTGTCGATCTCCTCATCGGTGGGCAGCAGGTTCTCCTGCTGTGCGATCTGCAGCAGTGCCATGCGGGCGCGGGTGTTCTTCTCTGCGGCGGCACGCACCTTGGCAGTAAAGCTCTCGCGGGTCTCATGGATCTGGCTCAGGTAGGTGTTCAGGCTCATGCGCTGCATCTGCAGCTGCTGCTGGATGACCTGCATCTGCTGCTGGTAGGCGTTTTCCACCAGAATGCTGGGGATCTCGCCCTCTGCGGCATCGGCCAGCTGACCAAGGATCATGTCCTTGGCATGGTTCAGCGCACCGCCGTGGCGGCCGTCGAACAGCTGCTGCTTCACGAAGGCACGGTACTCCTCCATGGTCTCCTTGCCCATCTTCTTGGCAAAATCGCTGTTCAGGGCAGGCAGCTGACGCACGCACACGTCATGCAGCTTGATCTTGAACACGACAGGCTTGCCGGCCAGCTCCTTGTTGGGGTAGTTCTGGGGGAAGGTGACGTTGATCTCGAACTCGTCCCCTGCCTTGTGCCCCAGAATGCCGTCCTCGAAACCGGGGATCATGCGGCCGCTGCCCAGCTGCACGGACTGGTCCTTTGCCGTGCCGCCCTTAAAGGCCACACCGTCCAGAAGGCCCTCAAAGTCCATGTGCACCACATTGCCCTTTACAGCGGGGCCCTTGTGGGGCACCAGCTCTGCGGCGTAATTGCGGCGGCGCTCCAGCACGGCATCGGACACCTTGCGGGGACGTCCCTGCCGGTCGGCGGCGCGGGCACGCATGCCGCGCTGTCCGGGCACCGGGGGCTGCCCTCGGCGCTGCTGTTCACCGACCTTGACAAGCTGAAGATCGAAACCTGCGATGAAACGGGCAACCGTTTCCGCTACTGTGGCAAAACCTACGAAACGCAGATGATCGGCAGACATCAGATAGACAATGCTCTTACCGCAATTGAAGCCTGCGAGATCCTGCGCAGGAACGGCTTCAAAGCACTCGGTTTCAAAAACATTTACAATGGAATAAAAAATGCGGTCGTTCCCTCACGCTGTCAGATACTCCGCGCCGACAAACCGCTCGTTATCATCGACGGCGCACATAACCCCGACGGAATGAGATCGCTCGCCGATTTCGTCCGCACTATCGACCGTGAGCCGAAAATAATGGTCTGCGGAATGATGGAGGACAAGGACTGGCAGACGGCTCTCGGCTTTATGACACGCTACATCGACTACGGAATATGCGTTGACGGCTTTGCACCGAGGACGGTGTTTGCGCTGAAGCTTGAAGAAATGTTCCGAAGCGGCGCAGTTATGAGCCTTAAAGACGCTGTTCCCCGTGCCATGGCTTTGGCAGGCGACAAGGGAATGGTCATTATTGCCGGCTCGCTCTATCTCGCATCGGCGTTCCAGAAACTGATAGGTTAAGGTGCATTTATGACAAAGGAAACCTACGCAAAACTCACCGGTGCAATGCGCAGAAACGCAAAGCTGACACATCTGCTGAATATTCTGAACAAGGTGCTAACATACCTCATTTTTGCGGCATATCCTGCAATGCTTGTTTATCTGCTCATTAAAGACCGTGAACGTTTGCCTATGGCAATAGCTGTTCCTGCGGTAAGCTTCGTTCTTCTGAGTGTTTTCCGCAGAGCTGTGAATTTTCCCCGACCCTATGAGGTCTTTGAAATGCCGCCCGTTATCCCGAAAAACACAAGGGGCAGGTCGTTTCCGAGCCGACACGTTTTCTGTGTTGCGATAATAGGCATAACAGCGCTGTATTCACTTCCAAAGCTGCCCGTTATCGGGATAATGATTATTGTTATTGCAGTGCTTATGGCTTTTCTTCGTGTATGCTCGGGAGTGCATTTTCCCCGTGATGTTATCGCGGGTTTCCTGTGCGGTGTGCTTATGGGTGCGGCAGGATATCTGTTCACTTTCAAAGTTTAATGCGTCTGCGAAGTTTTGTTTTTACGATAATATTATATAAAAATAAACCTGTTTCCAAGGATCAGATATAATACTAAACACCAATAAAATACAGGAAAAAATCTGCGCCGAAATCCTATAT
>OHEU01000934.1_pt1 | contig 14623 bp, 15 predicted proteins | sample 1567341 | NCBI WGS metagenome assembly OHEU01 (sample SAMEA3879524, study PRJEB24766) | human gut metagenome | biome: human-associated habitat; feature: feces | place: USA | collected 1985/1987 | reverse complement strand
GGGGCTACGTCTGCTACCCTCTGTCTGTGAACAGATAATAATTCAGCAGACCCTAAATAGAATACTTCTAACTTCATTATCCAAAGGATATTCTATTTCTTCACAGCCTTCGCCTACTATATAATCATCAAAACAAGGAATTGACCTTTCTATATTTTTTATTAATTCATAATCTGCATTCATACCTCATTCATGTTAAATTGTCCATAACAAACTTCCTCTCCGTCTTCCTTTTTAAATGCTTCAATACCTCTTCTTACAACATTCAAATAAGGTGACTTCTGATATATATCATAAAAACGACTTTTGCATACATTGTCAGGATTATAACCTAACTTAGCATTTAAAATATTGTCCTTGAAAACTTCACAAGGGTATACATTACCATCATATCGAATATTTATCTTATCGGTTGCTGCCTTACAATAGATTCTACAATTACTATCCGAATATGGTAAACCTATTCTTACCTTTCCGCTATTTGTGTCATGCAGTGTGCGAATATGCTTAGAGACTTCTATGTTTTCTTTATTTGTCAACTTTACAAGTGACAAGTTTTCCAATGCCCTGCCTTGTAAAACCAAACGTAAGACACTAACCTTAGATACGCCTAATTGATAGCACATATCGAATATAGACTTTAAATGTTTGAAGTTTATTCGCATCGGAACGACATGAGTTTCTACATTTAAGCCGCACGACACACAATCTTCAATGGATTTCTTCATAAGATTAAATCCATCTACGTCAGTACCCATAATCCGATTGTATAATGTTTGCGTATCTGCCTCTACATTAAAGATGATCTTGTCAACTATTCCGCGTACTGACTCTATATATTCATATGGCAATGAGGAATAAACTTCATCCTTCATATATATACCACTGGTGTATACGTAACAAGTCAAATGTTGTTGAGCTATATAACTTATAATTTCTAGTATCTGTGGATGAAGAAAAGGTTCTCCACCAGAAAGACATACTGTTTTGCATCCTAAAGCCTTTGCGTCATCTATTATACCTTTAATTGTTTCAAAAGATATAATATGAGTTGCTTGTGGATTTGAATGAGAAGAGCAATAGATACACCTGTTGGGACATCTTTGCAATATCTCTATAGATATCTCGTTTAACATCATTATATTCGTTAGAATAGTGTGGGTTCGCTCACCATTAAATGTTCTTGAAAAGATTTCACGTGCCATTTTGGTGGAAACATATATTGAATAGAATTGCCTTGCGACTTATATTTTTGTTTTATTCTGACATTTCCTACAAGCAGGTTTGGCATTTTGACACGGAGAAACTTATCAGTCTCGCAAAAACAATTCTGTAAGTCTAAGAGGGTCGGTTCATGACCTTCTAAGGGCACAAAATCAGTATAGCCATATTTTCTTTGCAGTTCATAGAAATGTTCTTTCGTATATCTTATAGCTTCTTCATAACTATTGCCATGAGATATAAAACACTTGTTTATACCACGTATGGCACCTATCCCTGCAATAACAAAAGAATTTTCGTCAAAGTTTATATAAGGAGAATAGTTGAAATCAATCGCATATTGATAGGCAAGAAAACCTCCTAAAAATGAGCAACTTCTAAGTAAATTATATACTTCTTCCAAAGAGTCTGCTTCCAGAATTTTTCTCAAGATTCCTTCTCCGATAAATTCTTCCTTCACCATCGTCAGCCATTTTTCATGTTTCGTAGCTAAATAGTCATACCGTTTATGTGAGCCAGTCATCATGTAGGCATTATTGAATATAGGATAACACCTCTGCCTGTCACTCAACAAAGCACTTATCTCCTTTACATCAAAATGGCTTATTGTTATGTCTCCATACGTTTGCATTAAATATTCCCATGTCTCTATCTTATTAAAAATCTTGAAGACAAGAATACGAAGCAACATATCCTCTGGAGTATATTCCTCTACATTTTCATATATAACATGACGAATAAGATATTGGCTTACTCTATCACAAGAACGGTATACATTAGTAAACTTATACTCACGTAATATCGGATCTTTAGTCAATACTATCCTTCCATCACATCTACGCCAAAACATATTCATTCGTTCTTGAATGAAATAGAAGTAATAGCGAAAGACTTCATCATTAGGGATGATTGGCCTAATCAATTCTATCATCGTAAATGTCTAACTTGGGTAGATTGAACTCTTTCCAATTGCAAGGGTCGCCATGAATACCTACGGTATACTTAGATTCAAGCCAAGATAAAAATTCTTTGATTAAATCTTCAGACACTTTCTTATAACTGTAGTTTCGTGATGTGCAACAAATAGAGATTAAATCTTTAGGCACTTTAGGGGCGTTACAACCAAAATAAAAGAAATGATGAGAGAAAATCACATTTTTACCTTTTACATCTCTTTTCAAATGCTTTAGATTAACAGTATTGTCTTTTTTGGAATGAGCACATGGTTCTTGTATAACAACACCATCTGCTCCAGTATGATATATATTGTCACCATACATTTGAGCCAACGAGCCATTTAAAATGGGCTTTTTAAAAGCATATTTAGGGTCATTCCAATAATCATCAAAAGACATCCATCCATCTACTCTCATTGCATAAATAAGCTGATTAAGCATATTCATCTTCTTGCTTCCAGTGCCTATTATCCAATCGCCTACTGCAAGATTCTTATTTTTTCGTATATCACCCTTACATACAGCAAGTGTCATGATACCACCGAAAGGATTGGGAGCAAGCCCATAATCATGGTTTAATTTATATCTAAAGCAATGCATATTATCTAACATTTAATGTGAATAATATTGTATATAGGTTGAGCTATAGCCCCACTTGGTTTTTCGGGTGCAGGACAATCTCCATTTATCATATCGGCAAGCTTATCGGTCGAATTCCATCCAATTATTGGTCCACCATATCTTTTGAATGCTTCAGGTAACTCTACAGAGTCTTTACTCCCATGCATATAGACACCAATTATCTTCTTGCCTTGCATATAAGCACTTCTTATTTCATAGTTTACCCATGGACGTTCATGAGTATGCTTTCCTATTAATACAATGAATGTGCCTGACCATTTTATATATCCACGGAGTTCCTTGGCTATTGTAGCGTCTTTAACGGGATCTTTTCGGTACTCACCTTTTTCAACAGAACTATTCCGTACCTTGCAACCTTTTTCTGTTAGTCGTTGTTTCAGACGATGCAATTCTTCATCATCATCTGAGTAGTGACTGATAAACACATTATGAATGTCTGCCATAGCTATTTTGTTATATAAGGTGCCAACAAAGTTCTAAATATTGAAAGGTAGGCATAGGAATTCTCTAATAATTCATTACAGTAACCTATTTTTTTATACAATTCCACTGACGCACCACCTGTACTTGCAAAGGCATAATATTGAGCATTTGGATATTCTTGTTTTAACATATCGTATTCATCTATGATTCCCTGCATACCACCTATAAATATGGCACAATCAATAGGATTCTCGGCAAACATCTGTTTGCGCATTGCTATGACACTATCCTTTATGCTGTCGTTTACAGGTTCTGTCAAATGAACATTTTTAAAGTCTTTTACCTCATTCGGTATTTTATCTCCAAATATCTTTGATTGATAGATGTCAATCAATGGCATACCTTGTTTTACATTTTGCATAGCTACATTCCAAATAAGCGGAGTGATAGCAGGATGTCCACCAAAATAAAACCGTACACCATATTTTACACAAACTGTAGTAAATGCGATGATAGCTTCGCGTATGGCAAATATATTTTCTGTTCCATAATACTCTCTTTGGGGAGTAGGAACGCTTGCAGACAAAAATATCATAAGCTATTTTGTTATGTTGTAAGAAGTTACTGGCAATTGAGAATTAAGCCATTGTAGATAGGATTCTATGCCAGGGCGGCAATAGCTGCCATTATAAATTATCTTTTTGGCGTAAGTCGAAAACAAAGGAACCTTGTCAAACATTACTTTCAGATTGTACAAGTCATGACATGAAGGAATCCTTGTCAAAGGATAAAAGCACTCATGTGTCGTATCACAACGTAAGAAAAGACCTTGATTTGTTATATTCATTCCATATTCTTGACATAAACTTTCAAATTCATCCAAGATATATTGACGTTTGAATTTGTATGCCTTAAACCTACTTTGCTCCATCAACTCAATAATTTTTCCAACTAAGCCAGAATTCACATTTGCTTCCTTACATGATAATTCTGTTTCAATATAATCACAAAATCTATGAAGATTTTTACTCGGATTTACATTAAAACGAATATCTAAAACAGGTATTCTTTCACGATTGGCGATATTAAACTCTTCCATGCAGTATTCACTGCTATTAAAGTCAGGAGAATCCAAAAGAATAACGATCTCTGAATCTATTAACTCATGGCGTAAATGTTCCTGGAAATCCACTCCTTCAACAATTGTATAAGAGTCAAGGAATGGATGATACTTTCTCTTTATCAACTCTTCATACAGTCGGTGAGCTAATTCTTCTAAGTCAGTACGTCTGTATGAAATAAAACCTTTTTGTTGGTATCAATCAAGCCAAAGTAAGAAGCTACCCAATTTTTCAAACGCGAAAGGCCCTCTTTATCATTATTCTTTAGGAAAAAACCATTAATGGCCTTGAATTCATTAGGAATATTCGATTTGAAAGCATCAGGAAACATTGTTATCGGAAGCAATGCATGATGTTTAAGTATATCATTGACATTTTCCTTTACCTCTTTTGAGAGTTGGGAATCTTCACCTGATTGACCGAAATACAAACACAAGAATGGTTTGTCCATATTTAGGCCATCAAAACTTACAAGGGTTAAGTTTGGGAGACTCGACAATCCTTGAATTATTTCATTTTCGTTCCAAGGTGTTCCCAATAATACAACTTGATATTTCATAAGTTTCTAATTTTTATAGTCAATTGAAAGATACTGCGTTAATATTATCTATTTCTTTACAGTCAATAAGATATTGAGGCTTTTCTCTATTTATCTCTTTTGGCTGATATACATATATAGGTTTCTTATTCTGCTTAAAGTATAAAACTTCTCTTTTTGTTGAACAAGAATCAATGCTATTGTCTGTCATTACATAAAGCAGTACACTTGACTGATCCATACGCATATAGAGGGCATTCCATGTATTGTCATCTTGATTTTCTCGATTCAACATTTCTCGGTCATTCACCCAATCTATATATACTGTATAACCTTGTGAATTAAGTTTTGATTTTAACAGTAAGAGTTCTTGCACATCCATTGAGCTATGTGACAAAAAAACATCATAATATTGGTACAATAAGTTTTGATTTTTATGAATTAGTTCCAATAGTTCAGTTGGATTTTTCTTTATATCAATCCTTTTAAGTTGAGACAAAGTTTTCTTTCCTTTTCTTCCTCTTCCCAACCAAGGATGTTCACCCATTCTTTGCAAAGCGAAAAAAGCCATCAGTCTAAGGTCGCGATTCTTGTCGCAAGCTGCAATTTTATTAAGAAAAGATATAGTTTCAGCACATTTAAATTGGCTTGCTTCTAACAAAATAAGATAACGAGCATTAATATCAAGAGTTTGTTTTCTACGAATTCTAAAATACGTTTGAATCAGTTTATTTACATATTTAGGACAAACTTCTTGTACATACACAAGATTACTTGCTAATTTATCTTTTCTCTCTTGAAGTTTCTTGCATCCCGACTCTACTAATAATTGTTTTCTTCGGATTTTTTCCTCTTCAGTAAGATTACTTTCACTTATTCTACCGCATAGGCAATGCTTTAGAAGATAATATTCTGGATTATAGTACCGTACAATCCGAAGACCTTTATTCTTCCTTCTATAATAATTGCTTCTTCTTGAATTACAAAAATCCACTATATCCTCCCAAATATAAGGAAAGCATTCTTTGAAAATGTCTATGAACTCATTATTTGAACAATTACGAGGAAGTACTTCTGCTAATTTCTTTCTACAAACTTTCAGATGTAGATTCTTTAGAAATAATTTCTCGCGATAATTCTCTTTTCTGTAAAATATTGACATAATGGATTTGTACAGTTAGTATTCAATCTAGGGTATCCCCCTTTGTATAGGCACTTTTGCAAGTGCCTATATATTGAGATGTTAAAAAAATCACTTGTTTATTAACCATTTCAAGCATCTTCTGTACTCAACAATTATAAAGTCTACAACATACAATTCCATACAGATGGATTGGTTACGATATTGGCCACAATATTAGATAAGACATCACCTCCAAAAGACTTTAGCTTGTCAACAATCTTTTGCTTTGAATCTTCTGGATTAGGATTTTCTTGTACTATTGATTTGAGTTCCTTATATTGTTTCCCTGTTAACTCATCTGCTATTGCATCAATAAATATATTTATTTCTTGACTTTGGTTTTGAGTTTGACTTTGATTTACATTGACAGTTACGGCAGAAGGATGTTCTTGCGTTGCTTCTTTCTGCTGTTTCACATTATTAGGAATCTCTTTACAAGAAACCAAGATACCAACCATCTCTTTAAGATATTTAGGAGCGTAATGCAATTTGTCGAAAGACTTAACTGCTTCTGCAAATGCCTTAGACTCCATATCGTCTTTGAAATTTACATTTAATAGACGCATGCTTTTACTTTTCCATGTTTGATATCGAGACTCATCTTCAACTTTATATACATCATACATACGTATAATTCCAGAAGGCGCTTTGACATAAGAAACTGTCTTTACTATCTCATTACCTTCTTGTATCAGAGTTTCTAACTGGTAAGCAACTGAGTAATGTAACTTGTCAATTAGAATTTGGAAATATGTCTCAATATCATCAAACACATCTGCATTGACATAAGAATTTCCCTTCTCTACATTTTTGAATCTTACAAAATTTTCATCATCATTAGGTAAATATCGAGAAAAGAGAGTTGCAGCCTTACTATGCCACTTATTAAACATGTCTAACAACTCAGTAGGGCTACATGAAGATTGATTAGGATATCTTACTTCAGCATATTGATCATGCAAATCAACAACCTCTTTGATCTGCTCATCTATTGTCATCATATTAATTGTAATAATTAAATAGTTTGCCGAGGTTCACGATGTCACATTACAACACTTATTTAGCGCATATATTTAGCTTACTAATTATTGTAATATTTTGCGTACCACTCAGCAAAGCGTCTCAATCCTTCTCTTAGACTTGTGTTCGGCTTAAACCCAAAGTCCTGCTCTAATGGGGTTGTATCAGCATAAGTAACGGGCACATCACCTGGCTGCATAGGTACAAGTTCTTTGTGGGATTCAAAGTCATAATCCTTAGGCAATACGCCAGCACGTACGAGCTCCTCTTGAAGAATGGTTACGAAATCAAGAAGATTTTCTGGAGAGTTATTACCTATGTTATATACCTTGTATGGAGGGATGGGAAGACCGTCCTCGCCATTATGCTTCTCGGGAGCGTGCTGCATGATGCGTACTACACCTTCTACAATGTCATCAACAAAGGTGAAATCGCGCTTGCAGTTGCCATAGTTAAAAATTTTGATAGTCTCGCCTTTAACAAGCTTATTGGTGAAACCGAAGTATGCCATATCTGGACGGCCAGCAGGACCATAAACCGTGAAGAAACGCAAGCCTGTAGAAGGAATGTTATAGAGTTTGCTATAAGCATGTGCCATAAGCTCGTTGCTCTTCTTGGTGGCTGCGTAAAGCGATACGGGATTATCAACCTTGTCGTCTGTGGAATAAGGCACTTTCTTATTGCTACCATAAACAGATGATGAAGAGGCATACACAAGGTGCTCTACTTCATGATGACGGCAAGCTTCAAGGATGTTATAGAAACCGATAAGGTTGCTCTGGATGTAGGCATCAGGATTGGTGATACTGTAACGCACACCTGCTTGGGCTGCGAGGTTTACAACAACAGAGATATTGTTTTCCGTGAAGATTTTATCTACTGCTTCTTTGTCTGCAATAGAGGCGTGGACAAAAGTCCAATCACGGTTCAAAGCCTCTATTTCTTTCAAACGTTCATACTTGATGTTGACATCATAGTAATCGGTAATTGAGTCAATTCCAATTACCTTAATATTCTTTACATCGTGGAAAAGACGCTTAACAAGGTTGCTGCCGATAAAGCCAGCGGCACCTGTTATAAGAACCGTCTTGCCTTCAAGGTTTACATTATATACTACCATCTTTTTGCGTTGAAAGTTTAGAACTTTAATGTCCATTAATTGAACATTAATTAGTCATTAATATTCAATGTCATAACTGATAATTATGAGTCATAAGAAATAATTAATGAAATAATTAACGTTCAATTAATGATAATTAATGTTCAATAATTTATGACGATTTATTGTTTTATTAAATGTAGTTATACATTCAAACTTTAGTCGCGGCGGAAGATGTCACGAGTGTAGACTTTGTCTTCTACGTCTTTCAAACAATCGTCAAAGCGATTGGCAATGATTGCCTTGCTTTGAGCTTTGAACTCATCAAGATTATTAACGACCTTGCTGCCAAAGAAAGTGGTTCCGTCTTCAAGGGTTGGCTCGTAAATAATGACCTCAGCACCTTTGGCTTTGACACGTTTCATAATACCTTGAATAGCAGACTGGCGGAAGTTGTCCGAGTTGGACTTCATGGTTAAGCGATATACGCCAATTACACAGTTGTGTTCCTTGCTTGCATCCCACTGACCATTTTCTGCATAATAACCTGCTTTACGAAGCACTGCATCAGCGATATAATCCTTACGTGTGCGGTTTGACTCTACTATAGCAGACATCATATTCTGCGGCACATCTTGATAGTTGGCAAGAAGTTGCTTGGTGTCCTTTGGCAAGCAATAGCCACCGTAACCGAATGAAGGGTTATTATAATGTGTGCCGATACGGGGATCAAGACCTACGCCTTCGATGATTGCCTTTGAGTCGAGCCCCTTAACCTCAGCATATGTGTCAAGCTCGTTAAAGTAGCTAACGCGAAGAGCAAGGTAAGTGTTAGCAAAAAGTTTTACAGCCTCTGCTTCCTTCATGCCCATAAAGAGGGTGTCGATGTTTTCTTTGATAGCACCTTCTTGCAAAAGAGCAGCAAAAGTCTTAGCTGCTTCCATCAACATATCAACATCTGTTACCGATTTGATTGCCTTGTTCTCAGCCTCAAACTCTGGCTTGTTGATGATCTTGGGATAACCAACAATGATACGGCTTGGGTAGAGGTTGTCGTAAAGTGCCTTGCTCTCACGAAGGAACTCAGGAGAGAAGAGGAGGTTGAACTTCTTAACTCCTTTTTGTGCATACTTCAAATAGAGGTTGCGCGTGTAGCCAACAGGAATGGTTGACTTGATGACCATGATGGCATCAGGATTTACCTCCAATACCAGATCTATAACCTCTTCTACATGAGTCGTGTCGAAGTAGTTTTTTACAGGGTCGTAGTTGGTAGGAGCTGCGATAACCACGAAGTCGGCATCTGCATAAGCAGACTTGCCGTCAAGAGTAGCTACAAGGTTCAAAGGCTTTTCAGCCAAATACTTTTCGATATAATCATCTTGAATTGGTGAAATCTTATTGTTAAGCTTTTCCACCTTTTCAGGAATTACATCTACCGCTGTTACATGATGGTGCTGCGACAGGAGGGTCGCAATACTTAGGCCGACGTAGCCAGTACCAGCCACGGCGACCTTAATGTCTTTAAAATCACGCATATTATTTGGATTTAGTTTTCTCAATATAATTATGGGGTTTCACATTATATTATATTATATTATCTCACTCACACTCACATTATCAATCGCACGTAGATAGATGTCCTTGGTCATTTTCAAGAAGTTATATGCGAAGAAGTGGGTTATTATTTGGTGTTCACATCTCTATCATATTGCCTGTTCAAACAGATAGCCGTAGTGGTTTTGCAATGCTTCAAATTCGGTTTCGCAGCGATTGTGCAGTTCTACATCGCTGTTCTTGAATATCTTTATGGTTTTCTCGATCTCTTCTATCACGGTTCGTCCTGCCTCAAAGATGGGGCTCAGTTCGTTATGGAAAGAGTCGATGAAAGGAGCATAATAGTAGCCTATCTCTTCAATCATGAAACAGAAGGTGTCGAAGGCATCTTTCAAATCGAGTTTTTTGTTTCTTACATCAACAAGTGTTTGAAGGCGGAGTATCTCAATATTTTCAACCTGTGCTGCCACCTCTTGTAAGTTCTTTACACGATGAAAATAGCGGTCGATAAAGGCATGACGTTCATGCAGGTTGCGCTTGTAGAATAGCTCGCGTTCTTTTTTGTCGGCTTCGTTCTTGTTTACCTCTTCAAAACGTTCGGCATGAACGCCTGACAAGGCTACGGCCATCCCGCCCACATCCATAACGAGTTTGCGGTCACGGGCGATACGAATAACATACCCTTCAAGTCCAGCATAGTCGCCAGTCACGATACGAAGTAGCGTGCGGTTTTTAGAATAATAAACGAAAGGACGAAGCAGGAAGCGGAGACGTTCTGGCTCTGTTTCGGCCACACGCATAAATGGCTCCATCTGGTTACAGGGGATGGTGGCCACTTTTCCTGTGCTGCAATTTTTGCACAGCTTATGCGACGGCATCTTTACATTCAGATACGACTGTATCTTATCAGGATGGCCTTGTATAAAGATCAAGCCACTGACCGTAGGCTTTTCTATCTCGCGCATGCCTCCTCTGTCTCTGTGTCGTGGCACATTTTTGATGGTTTTATGAACAAAATAGGTTAAGCCATCTTTTTTGAGTTGCTCCTCAAATGACATCACCTTGGTATGATGTATAAAGAGGTAACTCCATGATACGGGTTTGTATTTTTCTTCTTCCTGGTTGGTCTTTTCTATGTTTGTATTTTTCATGTCTGTGGTAGGACATAATCTTTGTTTCTCAGCCTCTTGAGCCTTTTTCTTAGTCTTCACTTCAGGACATTTCTTTACCACTGAACCAGTCTGTTCGTCTGGCTCAGAAACGTATGTGCCCTTTAGAAATGCTTTGTTTTCAGATGTCTGAAAACACTTTATCTCGTCGGCTGTAGACTGAGAAACCGCGCAATCCTGCTTCATAATCTCTCTTCTACTTTATTTTACTACTGGTGGCCATCACATGGGATGACGATGCTAATTGTACAATTACATTTGTCATAAATCCAGTCTATTTGTGGGTATGTTTTCTAATATAGGGATGCAATGTGTCACAAATCGAATGGTACTGATTGCGCCACATTTTTACCTCTTAGTGGCTTTATGTCGCTGTTATTTTACATACTGTTTTCATATGATAAAACATGCACAAAAGGAAAGTGTGTTAAGAATAAGCACTTTTAGAGCCAGAGATAGTAGGATTTGTAAAACATTTTAAAAGAAATTTGGCAACTGGTTAAACTTTTCTATTAGAAAATGATAAGAAATGAAAGAAAAGTAGTACTTTTGCATTGTAGGTACTGTTTTATCATATGAAAACAATCACTCCTTCTCACCATTTGTTGAGCACTATCACCTTTATTTTTCTCCTTTAATTTGCCTTCTCACAAGGCAAGAAACCACGAATTATCTAAGTAGGACGGTGGTCTCTGTGCCCCGTCCTTCCGACATTAGTAATGGGTAACAAATATGTGAGGTTGTCAACAGGAAGTGCTGCTTAGGCTGGGTGCTGGAGGACGGGGCACGGAGACCACCGTCCTACTTTAAGATACCTTGGCTACTCTTTATACTTGGCGTTGTTATTATAAAACAGGTAACCTTAGTAGGACGGTGGTCTGTGCTATATAGAGATAGAGAAAGATATATCTTGTGAATAATTTATGGAGATTTGTGTTGGTATTCTAACGCGTTAACCTCCAATTCTTTTTATAATTCTTTTGTTTGCCTCGTTTATTCTTGATACATCAATCGAGTTGAGATACACCTGAGTGGTTTTTATTGAGTTATGTCCCATTCCTTCACTGATGATGGCGATAGAGATGTTCATATCTCTGGCCACGCTGGCCCATGTGTGGCGAGCGACATAGGTAGTGAGTGGCATTTTCAATCCCACCATTTTTCCAATCTTCTTCAATGCACGGTTTATGTTTATCTGCATACGTTGATATTGCTGATATTCAGTGCCGTCTTCATTCTTTATTATAGGAAAAAGATACGCCCCCTGCTTTGTATGATTGGCATAACGGTCAAGTATTTTTTGTTGCACCTTTTCCCATTCCACCATAAGGCATTGGTTGGTCTTCCTGCGGCAATAGGTCCACATACCATTCTTTAGGTCGGTTTTTCGCAGATAGGCAATATCGACGAAAGACATTCCGCGCATATAGAAGCTAAACATGAAGATGTCGCGAGCGAGCGCCAAGGTAGAATGTTCAGGCAGTGTGAGGTTTGCTATCATTTTCAGTTCCTTCACGCTGATGGCCCGTTTTGTTGTATTGACGTATGACAGACGCACATGACAGAACAGATTAGTATTGCTCAGCAGCTTCTCTTCCGCAGCCTTGCTAAACAAGGTGTTGAGCGTGCGTAGATAGCAACGAATACTGTTTGGCTTCAATCGTCTGTCAATGAGCCACGCCTCGTAGCACGCTATCATATCGGGTGTGAGTTCGTCGAATGTCAAATCTACATTCTTACGAAACGCCTTGAAACGTCGATAGGCGTTGCCGTATGTACGGGCAGTGCCTTGTCGCTTCATCAGCTCTTTCTTGGCCACTTGTTCCTGCAGAAATGCAAACACCGTTTTGCATGTATGCTCTTTGCTGAAGGCTTGACACAGATCGTCAACCGTATAGCAGTGGTGGCTGCGTTCCATCCTGTCAATGGTTGTTTGCCACAGCCTGAATGTAAGGTTTGTTTTGCGCCGTATCAGTGCCAACGCAGCTTTACGTTCGCTTGCGGCAGCCACCACAATCGTTTCAGCCTTCTCGTCCCACTCGTCGGCATATATGTGGTAGTGGGTGCTTATGCATCTCACTTTTCGTTTTTGTATCACCTGATAATATAATGTGCCCTCGGCTTCAGGTATTGATGAGGGGCGAAATTTGAGTCTTATTGTTGCCATTTTTAATATATTATTAAGTAGGGATTCAAAATTAATGGTATATAAGTAGGTGTTCAAAATTAATCGCATATATAAATTTGATAAATCCATTTAAATTAATTTTGAACACCTACTTATGAATTTAATAAATTAATTTTGAACACGTACTTATAAAAAAAGCCTTGCAGCATTAAGAACAAAACATCTTAATGCTGCAAGGTTTATATTGGTTATAGCAGTGCCCCTATAGATGGGAGATTGTTAGTTGGCGGAGTTGGGTGCTGGTGCGCAGGAAGCGCTACGCATTGTTTTGCGATAGCTTTTCGCGCAGCTCGTTAATATTTATTTTGTGGCGTGTTTTCACACGGTCGAAACCACGGCCATAAACGCCTACTACGGCCGACTGTGCCACGAAGGCTTGGGGGTCGATTTCGTCAATCAGTTCGAAGATGAAGGCCGACTCGCTCTTTTTGGCGATACAGAATATCACCTTAATGTCTTTCTTTGTATAGAAGCCGCTGCCATTGAGCATGGAGCATCCACGGTCGGCAATCTGGTTAATGGCTTCGCCTATCTCTTGATACTTGTCAGAGATGATGAAGAACTGCACACTCTGGCGCAACGAGTTGACGATATGATCAACCACAAACGACATGACGAAGAGCAACACGTAGCCGTAGAGCACCTTCTCCCAGTCTTGCAGCACCACATACGACGAGGTGATGATGGTGAGGTCGCAGAAGAGGATGGTGTGGCCGAGCGACATATCGCGATACTTGTGCACCATGGCGGCAATAACATCTGACCCACCTGTTGACCCTCCTGCCGAGAGCCCAAGGCCCACGCTGGTGCCCAAGAACACGCCGCCCACCATACAGGCCATAAATTTTTGGTCAGCAAGGAAATGTTGGTCTGGCGGCATACAGTTTTGTATCATCGTAGAAGCTAAGGTAAATATCACCACGCCATAGATGGTCTTGGCGCAGAAATGCCATCCCAGCACCTTCAGCGCTACAATAAGCAGTAAGGCATTAAGCGCAAAGAAGGTTTCTTGTACGGGGATGCCCGTTCCCCAATAGACGATCGACGCCACACCAATGATGCCGCCCGTAGTGATTTGGTGGGGCAACAGGAACAGGTTAAGGCCCACGGCGCCCAATATCATAGCAAAAGTGATGATACCATAGTCGCGCAACTGGCGCAAAAACTTACCATTATTTTTTCTTGGATGCATAAAATGTTGTATCTTCAGATGGGTTTTCAAATAAATGTCTATTATATGCAAAGTTAATAATAATAACCTAATAATGGGGTGAAAACAAGCAGAAAATTATACAAAAAGGGTGGGATTGTTTGAAGGGTATGGCTGTATAATTGGGTAAAAAAGGCTTGACAATGGGGTGAAAGCCATGAGAAAGTTGTCTCACATCGACCGTTATGAACACGAGCATCGACCGTTGTAAACACGAGCATCGACCGTTATGAACACGAGCAACGGTCGATGCGGCATGACTTTGACTTTGACTGATTTTACTTTACACTTTTCTT
>OHEU01000933.1_pt1 | contig 14658 bp, 6 predicted proteins | sample 1567341 | NCBI WGS metagenome assembly OHEU01 (sample SAMEA3879524, study PRJEB24766) | human gut metagenome | biome: human-associated habitat; feature: feces | place: USA | collected 1985/1987 | reverse complement strand
GTCTCACTAATAGGCACATATCTTCCTTCAAGACCTGTAAACTGGCCTGCCACAAAGAATGGCTGTGAAAGGAAACGCTGAACTTTTCTTGCTCTTGATACAACAAGCTTATCATCTTCTGAAAGTTCATCCATACCAAGAATTGCGATAATATCCTGTAATTCCTGATATTTCTGTAACATCTGAGTTACTCCATGAGCCACTTCATAATGTTCTTTACCAACAACGTTTGGATCAAGACCTCTAGAAGAAGAGTTTAGTGGATCTACTGCAGGGTAAATACCTAATGCTGCAATACTACGATCAAGTACAACTCTTGCATCAAGGTGTGTGAATGTAGTTGCTGGAGCAGGGTCAGTCATATCATCGGCAGGTACATAAACAGCCTGTACTGATGTGATAGAACCCTGTTTAGTTGAAGTAATACGTTCCTGTAACTGACCCATTTCAGTTGCAAGAGTTGGCTGATAACCTGCCTGAGATGGAACACGTCCAAGTAGGGCAGATACTTCTGAACCAGCCTGAGTGAAACGGAAGATGTTGTCGATGAAGAACATGATGTCAGCAGCCTCTCCGTTCTTACCACCATGGTCGCGGAACTCCTCAGCCACCGTCAGACCAGAGAGGGCGACAGAGGCACGTGCCCCAGGAGGCTCGTTCATCTGACCATAGACCAGCGTAGCCTGCGACTTCTGAAGTTCTTCAGGGTCAACAAGACTCAAGTCCCACTTGCCCTCGTCCATAGCCTTTCTGAACTTCTCGCCATAACGGATAACGCCTGACTCAAGCATATCACGAATCAGATCGTTGCCCTCACGGGTACGCTCACCAACGCCGGCAAAGACGGAATAACCGTTGTGACCCTTGGCAATATTGTTGATCAACTCCATGATGAGCACCGTCTTACCGACACCAGCACCACCGAAAAGTCCGATCTTACCACCCTTCATGTACGGCTCCAAGAGGTCGATGACCTTGATACCAGTCTGCAACATCTCCTTGTGGGTGGAGAGATCCTCAAACTTCGGAGCCTCGCGGTGGATGGGGTACGCTCCCTTCATATCGAGCGATTCCATACCGTCGATAGGCTGACCAATGACATTCATCATACGGCCCTTGATCTGATCGCCAGCCGGCATGGTGATAGGACTTCCCGTACGCATTGCCTCCAGTCCACGCTGCAATCCGTCCGTGTTGTCCATGGCAACGCAGCGCACAGTGTCCTCGCCAATGTGCTGCTGCACCTCGATGATGAGGTCGCGGCCATCGGGACGCTTTACGCGCAATGCCTCATAGATTTTAGGCAGTACCTTCTCAGGATCCTCGCCCTTAGTGTCGAAATAAACGTCGATCACCGGGCCGATAATCTGAGAGATATGTCCAATAGTTTGTGACATAAATTTTACTTCTTTGTTTATGCGTTATTATACTTCGATTTTGTTTTTAGTTAGATGCTCACCTCATCGAGGACGCGGATCAACTTGCGGTCGAAAGGCTTGTCAGAACGAATAGCCTCCGAGAGCGGCACGTAGCAGACCTCGTTGTTTCTCACGCCTACCATCAGGTTGCGTTGTCCTTGCATGATGGCCTCCACGGCACCAGTGCCCGTTCTGCTGGCCAGAATGCGGTCGCGGGCCGAGGGACGACCTCCGCGCTGCAAGTGACCCAGGATGGAGACACGCACGTCATAGTCGGGGAACTCCTTGTGAACGCGCTCCGCATAGTACATCGCACCACACTTCGGGCTTTCCGAGACGATGACGATGCAACTCTTCTTTGACTTGCGAATACCACGCTCCATGAAGCGTGCCAACTGGTCAACATCCGTGGAATCTTCGGGGATGATGGCAGCCTCCGCACCACTGGCGATGGCAGAGTTTTGTGCCAAGAAACCAGCATCACGGCCCATCACCTCTACAAAGAAGATGCGCTCGTGGCTTTGAGCGGTATCGCGAATTCTATCAACACACTCTACGATGGTATTGAGCGTCGTGTCATAACCGATCGTGTTGTCCGTACCGTAGAGGTCGTTGTCAATGGTACCAGGCAGTCCGATACAGCAGAGATCATACTCTGCAGCAAACTTCATCGCACCCGTCAGCGAACCATTGCCGCCGATGACGACCAGTGCGTCGATACCATGTTGTTGGATGTTCTCATAGGCTTTATCACGCCCCTCTTTGGTCATGAACGCCTTAGAGCGTGCCGTCTTGAGGATTGTACCTCCCCTGCCGATGATGCCACTGACATTCTCGGTGGTGAAATCCCTTATCTCTCCTGTTACCAATCCATCATAACCTCGGTAAATACCCTTGATATTGAAACCGTTATAGATTCCTGCACGCGTGACGGCACGAATTGCCGCGTTCATTCCTGGGGCATCTCCACCCGAAGTTAATACACCAATTGTCTTAATCTTTGTCATAGGAAGATTCTAATTATTACCTTATTGAAGATTTTAACAGGGGCAAAGGTAGTAAAAATAAATGTATCTACAAACCTTTTTGCAGGATTTTGGAAAATAACTCCCACTTTTGAGGAAACAACACCCACTTTTTTTGATTCATCTCATTAATTTTGCGAAGGTACCATCGACTTAGATGCATGGCTTTATAGCTGAACGATCATATCATTGGGTGGAAATATCAGAACTTAAACAGTTGCTCTACCCTTTTCGCACATTGCTCCATGAGCCACTTGGGGGTACTTGTCGCCCCACATATACCCACCGACTGTATGCCATCGAGCCACTCCCTTCGGATCTCATCCTGACTCTCTATCTGATGAATGTTGGCATTGACGCGGCTGCATTCCGCAAAGAGCACACGCCCGTTGCTGCTCTTGCGGCCTGCTACGAAGAGTACAAGTTCATGACAAGCGGCAAAATCAGCGATATTAGGCATACGGTTGGCCACTGATCGACAGATGGTATCAAAACTCTCAAAGGCACACCCATCGGCGATATGACCCTGGATGTAAGCGATGATATCCCGATAGGCCGAGAGGCTTTTCGTTGTCTGGGAGAAAAGGAAGATGGAGCGGGAGAAGTCGAGGTGGCGCACGTCGTCGAGGTTTTCCACAACAATAGCACCTCCGTGGGTCTGCCCGACCAGGCCAAGCACTTCGGCATGGCCTTTCTTGCCAAAGATAACCACTTGTCCGTCTTGCGCCTTCTCCCACTGGCGCTTCACCCTGCGCTGCAAGGCCAGCACCACAGGACACGTCGCGTCAATGATTGTGATGTTATTGCGTTGGGCCGTTTCGTAGGTAGAGGGTGGTTCGCCATGGGCTCGGAGCAGCACCGTTGCATCGTGGAGTCGCTGAAACTGCTCATGATTGATGGTGATCAGTCCCTTGTGAGCAAGACGCTCCACCTCGACACCGTTGTGCACGATGTCGCCAAGGCAATAGAGGGTATTGCCCGACTTGAGTTCTTCCTCCGCTTTGTTGATGGCAGTGGTCACACCGAAGCAAAAGCCACTGCCTGAATCGATTTCTATCGTCATAGGTTGGTATGCAAATGAACTTAATATGTAGTTGGTTTCGATACTTTCACTGTCGCAGCAGTGGTCCTTCCGCTGTATTCAGGTGCATAGGCACATTGTGCCGTGCAGGTGCCCGAGAGGTAGTTGCCCTCTCGGTCAATATAGTACTCCGTCTCGACCACATGCTTGCCTTTAGCTATTTGATGGAAGAAATAACGGGTCGATTGGTCGCAGATCTCCAGGTAGTAGCCCCATTGATAACCACTCTCCTGGGCCACGGGCTCCAGGCAGGCTGCACGCATATCGTTTACCATCACAAAGTCGTAGTCGCGGTCGGCTTGGATGGTAATGCGTACTCGCACGCGGTCGCCAACCGTCAGCTGGGTGGCCGGCTTACCGTCCTCGTCAAGAAGTTCGCGGCTGACCTTGAGACCTGCCGAGGAAGCACGAGTCTCGCGCATAGGCTGAAGATATTGCGCATAGACAGCTCCCCAGGACGTGCCATCGGAGGACTTTTCGGCTGTCAAGGTCGCCGGCGCATTCGTCAACGTCTCTGTATGGCGCACGTAGCCCAGCCCAGCTGAACCCTGCTCCTCAATGAACCTTCCGTCGATGGAGAGCCGAGTCGGTGCAGCCGAGTCGGTCAGGGCAGCAAGGTGGCCCTTGTCGGCAAAAGCCCAAATGGCTTCCACGGCATTGAAAGGCGTGTCCCAAGCTTGTGTGCGCTTAGCTTGAAGAAGCCAGCGACGCATCTCGCTGAGGGTATGTGTGTCGTCGGGAGTCAGAGTGCGAATGGCCTCGATAGCCGCTACTTGCGAAGGAATCCGATAGTTGAACCAACTATAACTGGCACGTGGCGTGTCGAAATAGCGTCCCATCTCCTCACGGTACACAGTATACTCCTTCAAGCTCTTCAAATATGCGAGGGCTTTCGAGTGCTGATCATACAGGGCGAGGATCACCGCCGTATTGGCTTTGCCATAAATGGTTAGCTCCGAAGCACGACGGGTCATCAGGCGCAGCAGATAGTCGGTATCTGCCGTACGGCTACGTTGTGCCAATGCATTGGTATAAAGATAGTCGCAAAGGGCATCGCTGGGATAAAAATCCTTTCTTTTCTTGAGTTCGGTGACCTGTCGGGCCACCTCCTTGTCGAGGAAGCGGAAGGCCTTGGTGACGAGGGCGTTCAACTTAGCGTCCTCGCCTGTCATTACTTGCAGTCGGACGAGGGTCTTAGTGACAGCCACAGTCATATAAAAGCTACCATCCATACCTTGCCACCAAGAGAAAGATCCGTCGGCGTTCTGCAACTTGCGCAGGCTGCTGATAGTATTGGTGAGCGCATGGCTGATTTGGTTGTCGTTGAAATAGGCTGCAATAGCACGGCGTTGGGCGCTCTCCGACTGTGCGTCAGCTACCCACGGAGTCTCGGTAAGAACCAGAGCCTTGAGCGCCTCATTCTTCTCCAACTGGCTTTGTAGCGAAGTCTCCGTGCCCGATTCTTGCTCCCACTGCTTGAACACTGTCTTCAAAGTGGGATTCTCCTTAACGATCGTCCGAGCAAGGGTATTGGCAAAGAGGGCGGCGGAGAGAGAGATTGCATTCTTTTCGTTGACGTCTCCGACATAGGGGAGGGCTTGCACCAGGAGCCATGCGGGATTGTTGGTATATTCTATCGTCAGACTCGGTCGCTCGATGCCTTTGCCTTTGAACAACTGCTTGAGGTCGAGCTGCAACGTCCCAGGCTCGTGTTGCGTGAACGGCAGGGTAGTGGTGACGTATTGCTTGTCGGTCAACACGGGAAGGTAGTGCTGCTCACCATCGCTGAAACCATCGTCTTGTGCTATGATGCGCACGATCAAGAGTCCTTCGTAACCTTCAAGCAGGGAGGGAGCAATAGAGAAGGCCGCACGTACCGTTTGGTGAGGATCGGAAGAGAAAGGCTGTTCCTCCTCATAGACCACTGACTCGTCGGCAGGAAGAAGGAGCTGGAGGCGCACCACACCCGTACGGGAAGCGTCGGATGTATTGCTGATACGCGTGGCAATGACCGCATGGTCGCCCAAACGAAGGAAGCGAGGAAGATTGGGTTGTACCATCACATCCTTTTGTGCCACCACGTCGGCCTCTATCAGTCCGTGGCACATCTCCTTGTCGTGAGCAAGTCCCATGAAACGCCACGTGGTGACGCTCTCGGGCAGACGGAATTGCAAACTCACCTGTCCGATAGAGTCGGTGCGGAGTCGAGGATAAAAGAAAGCTGTCTCCTCCAGATTTTCACGAAGTTGGACGGGAGCATTGCTATCTGTCTCTGTAGCGCTGCCCGCATCATTAGCTCCACTGGGAGCTGCACTGCCCAGTGCAGGCTCTTCTAAGGTTGCCTCCATATCAGCCACCAACTTCTGTTTCGACATCATGCGCACAGAAGCTGAGCCAGGGGCTGCATCCAAATTATACATCATGTGGCGCGATCTTCCATACAAGAACCGATGATCGTAGTCGCAGAGCAATGAGGAGAAGTAGTTTTTATCCAGCTCGGAGAAAGACAAGGTCTTGAAAACGGGCCCAGAGGGATAAAGGGTACTGGTCACCTGTGTACGACCATAATAGATGGACGTCCAGTCCGCGGTAGGCAGATAGAGATTCATTGCTACGTTATCGTCCCAACGGTGAAGACTCAACTGGTCGAGACTCTTATCGTAAAGAGTGGCCATCAGCTGGGCGTTGGCTGGCGTACCGTCAGGGTTGCGGGCCTCCAGCGTCCATGTCTCCTGCTGTCCCGGTGTGAGTCGGTCGCGGAAGGTACGCCAAGAGAGAGTGATCTGCTTCTCGGGAAGGGGGCGGGCTATGGTCGTGGTATGGGTGTAAGCAACGCCGTCGTGCACCCAAGCGAAGCAGAGGCGCAGTCCGTCACCGTACTTCTTCTTGTATTTAAACTCCATAACTGTTAGCGCATCGCTTTGGTCGATGCGACCGTTCTCCAACACGCGGTTTCCCGAGATGACGGAATAGAGAATGTGCTGGTCCGCATCTGAAGAACCCACTTGGATGCAGACAGGCTTGCCATCGCGCGGGAAGGTCTCACTTGTCTGGTAGAACCAGTTGTGTGTTGCGACTACCGGGCGCTTATCGTCAAGGGAGAAGAGAATGAAGGAATGTTGAAGTGTGTCGTTGCCGCAGACGGCAAGCAACGTCCAGGCACCCGATTTCATTCGAGGCAGTTGGATAGGAGTATTGGTGGAGGCAGAATGGGTGAGTTGGGCCATACGCTCCGCCGTGCTCAGTCCGTCTTTCGCAGCAAAAAAGCCATAGCGGACGGAGGCCTCCACGTCCTTGCCCGCCGCATTGCGATACTGAAGGGTGAAAGTCTTATTGTCGGTATCGACAAGCAACTGCTCTGGCAGATCGGTGGAAAGGAGCGCATCCTTGTTACCCAACGGGATGGAGAGGGTGCCACGATGGCTTTCCCCAGCAAGGTCGGTGACATCGGCTTGCAAGTCGAAACGGTAGAAGCCCGTAGCACCCTCAGGTATTGTCAACGGCAAGCGGACCTCAAAGAGGCCATCAGCATCTGTCGTAGCCTGAGCCTCGAGAATGGTCTCCTCAGAGAAGTCTCTCTGGAACCAACGCCACCACAGCGAGGGACGACGCACGACGGAGTAGCTGACCTTGGCGCCATCAATTCCTACACCACTATAGGTACGGGCGGTTCCCTTTATGACTATCGTATCGCCGGGAGCGTAGCGCTCTTGGTATGGGTCGAAAGTAACCTCAAATGTAGGCCGTTTGTATTCCTCTACACGAATAACCTCGCGCTCATAACCAAGACTTGAAACTATCGTGAAGTGACCTGTAAGTCCCGAAGATGGCAAATGGAACTCGGTTGCTGCAGTACCGAAAGCGTCTGTCTTAAGCGACTTCTCCGCCACATCACGACCATTGGCATCACGAAGGGTAAGCGTAACGCGGCGACCGGTGGTAACCTTGGTCTTCGTTCCCATCATCGTCCAAGCCATCAGATTGACATATACCGTTTGTCCCGGCCGATAAATGGCACGATCGGTAAAGATGCGGACATTCTGCAACGAATCTTCCTGCATGTTATAGGTAAAGTTAGTCCATCCTGCATTGACCGGCAGAGCTTTGTCCTGCGGCGTACTGACACAAAACTCCAATTTGGTATTAAAATAAGATTGTTTATTACCTATATCGAAAAAATGGTGCTTATTACCTATGGATATGATCGCTTCGCCGTTTTTGTCTGTCACAAAACTCGCATTACTATGGCCATTATCCAGTTCGTAATAGCTCACTGAAGCACCCGCCACGGGCTGTCCATTGTCGGCACGAACGACGGCGAGACGGAGTTTTCCTTTGGGCTGAGCCTGCCATAGCAGACGAAGATTGCTCACAGCTATCAGATGCCGCTCCACCTCCATCGATTTGTTGTCAGAAAAAAACTCCAAGAGATATAGTCCTGGGGAAAGGCGTGGCAGTAAGAGACTGTCTGTATGCTGTTCATAGGCCGGGTAGCCGTGGAGGGAAACGCTGAAAGTCTGAGCGGAGTTCTTGTCGATATAGGATTGGATATTCTTGTATTGACGGGCATCAACAGATTTTAGGACAAAGAACGGATGCTCGTTGGTCAGACGTACGGGCAAAACACGCACATAAAGCTCTGAAAGGTTGCAAACATCATTGAAGACGATCTTCACAGACTGATACGGATGAAAGAGCTGGTCCGGCAAGTCAGCGGCAAAGCGTGGCCTGATGAGGTGTTCAAGGCTATTGCGAAGTGCACCGATCTCCTTCCACTTACTCCAACGTTTAAGGGCCTTGATGGCAAAATCATAACAAGCCTTCCGTTCATCGTTGGTCGTTTGAGGCATTGCGTGGTAGCGAGCGATGGCTGTATGCCCACAGACGAGCAAGTCTTGATACTCCGCGATAATGCGGTCGAGGGCTTGAAGGTCGTTGCCGGCAAGATCCGTTGCCAAGAGACAGGTTGCCTCACGATTGCCATGCGCGCGATACCAGTCGAGAAGCCATTCACGCTGGTTGGTCTCCAGTGCAACGACATGAAGCAGGTCATTGCCGAAGATTTGACTATCAACACCCTTTTTGAGGAAGGGAATGTAGGGATCCACTCTCTCCGCCGCAAGGGCATCCGGGTGGGAGAGGGCCTTGGCACGATAAGCGCTGGCCTTGGCTTTATGGTCATCGAGAGCAGGGTGGGCGTCGTAGATTTGGGAGAGAACTACGTCGTAGATTGACTGGAGTACCACGTTGGTAGCCTGGCTTTCCTTCTCCTCCAAATCCGTTACCCATTTGGAGAGGGAGTCGGGGGAAATGTCATATTCCAAGCTGGCTCTGCGGAGTGTGGAAGCCAAGAGGTGACCATAAGCGTTCTCTTGAGCAGCACGCTCCTGAATTTGAGTAAGTATGCTGATCTGTGTACGCGGCTGGTCGTCCCGTTCCGCGTTATTGACCTTTTTCCATAGGTTGTCATAACCTTGGGACCATAGATTTGAGAGAAATGACATAAGCAGTATAATGATAGAAATAGTTCGTTTCATGCTGATTCTATTTTGCAAGTGATTCACTATGTCGAATATGACTTTGCAAAATAAACCAATTTCCATGAAATAGCAAAGCGTTTTTGGAAGAAAAATGGTTTATATTGGGATTTTTAACGAATACGCCGTGCTTTGGAATACAGAAACATATATTCTATCGTGTCATAGGAGAGGAAAAAGTCATTACTAATTCCTCTCCATCGCTATTCATTCCAGCCTTGTTTCTCTTAGTATCTCATTTTTGCCCATTTACTCCTCTTTCTCTGCCTTCAATTCATAGATACCACTAGGGGATTTGCGCTTCAGTACATCGAGTTGGAAATCTTTGCCAGGGATGATACCGTGAGAACGCAGAATAGTCTCTACTGTGAGTCGAGCTAATTCGGGATGATTGTTTTCATCGCTAAGATGACAGAGCCAAACATGGCGAAGAGCGGGAGACGCATTTTCGACGAGGGCCTGTGCACATTCGTTATTGCTCAAATGCCCATTAGGTCCGCAGATGCGCTCCTTCAAATGGCGAGGATAAGCACCCTGCGCAAGTTTCTCGGGCTCATAGTTAGCTTCCAAGACAAGGTACTGAGACTGCGCAATACACTGCTTGACCTCATCGGTGATGTGACCACAGTCAGTGATCAAGCCAAAGCGCACACCTTCGCATACGATACTATAACCCGTGCAGTCAGTACTATCATGAGGGACGGCGAAGGAGGTGACGGTAAACTCACCTATCTGCTGAGTTTCTCCTTTCTTCAAATAGAAGAGATTTTCCTTGTTGATCTTTCGGCGCACACACCAGTTGCTATGTACACCACGGTGTACGTCCGTCGTGGCAAAGACGGGAATGTGGCAATCACCACTCAGAGACCCTACCGACTTGACATGGTCGGCGTGGTCATGGGTAAGGATGATATGCTTGACATGGTCGAGTTTGAGGCCATACTGGTTGAAATGCTTTTTAAGCGTACGAATACCCACGCCACAGTCTATCATCAGACAGTCTGTGTCGGTGAATAAAAGATAGCAGTTGCCACTGCTGCCGCTTCCGAAAGATATAAACCTAAGCATATTATGTTTGATTTTATAAATGGAGGACAAGGAAAGTAGAAGATAAATCGCGGATAGGCCTACGGCTTGACGCACTAAAAGCGGGTCTCATCGGGATTGTCGGGTAAACGCTTAAACTCATAACCCTGATCCTTTAGCCACTGTAAGGAACGAGGAAGGGCGGTCTTGAGTTTGTCGATACTCTTCAGAGAATCATGAAATGTGATGATAGAACCATTGCGGGCATATCGCTTCACATTATTATATACGTCGTCACCATTAAGCCATTTGGAGTAGTCGCGGGTCACAAGGTCCCACATCACCACACGGTAGTGGTGCTTCACCCACCAATAGACCGAGTGGCGGAGCCAACCGTGAGGCGGACGGAAGTAGGGCGAAGGTATCAATGCCTGTGCTTTCGTGACATCGACGGCATAGGTGAGCGTCCAATGCTTGAAAGAGCCAAGATGGTGAAACGTGTGATTGCCCACTTGATGGCCTCTGCTAACGACTTCGTCAAACAATGCCGGGTACTTTCTCACGTTGTCACCCACCATAAAGAAAGTGGCCTTGGCATCAAACGCGTCGAGCGTATCCAGGATGAAAGGCGTTGCCTCGGGGATGGGACCATCGTCGAAAGTGAGATAAACAGCACGTTCCTCCGCACTCATCCGCCACAGGGCGTGGGGATAGAGTAAGCGGAGGAACCGTGCAGGTTGCTCAATCAGCATTAGTTACCAAAGCCGCCTCCACGCAGCTGATAACTCTGGATGAGCGAGTTGAGTTCGTTCATGTGCTTCTGGCCCCATGCCTTGTCGTAGTGCTCGGCCATCTGCATGAGCGACATCAGAATCTGAATGTTGGTGTAGCAGCTCTGACGAGACATGTTGAAGCCCTTGGAGTTGAGCGATACATAGTAGCGTACATACTGGGCATTGTCCTTCCACATCGCATCGAGGAGGCGCTCGCCATCCTTCTTCTGTCCAAGCATAAGGTAAGCTTGTGCCATCTGGCCGCTGCCACCGAGGTAGTAGGGCTTCAGATTGTAGTCAGGCAACTCCTTGTCGGCTTTGCGGAGGAGGTTGAGAGCCTTCACCTTGTCGCCGTCCTGGATAAACTGGAGTGCCAGTTCGGCAAGCATTCGGCGATGGGTGTAGCACATACGCTCCACGGTCTCGTCCATATAGAACCCCTTCATGCTGACATTGCCCCACTTGAAGCGTGTCATGATGTTATGATACATCTTCTCTTTGTCGAAGAGGATGTGGTCGTAGCTGATATTGGACTCACGCTGGGTGTTGAACGGCGTAATACGATAGGCCAATCCCTCCTGTACGAAGTTATCGCTGAGGTTCATGAAGTTCTCCTTGCCCACGGTCGTGGCCACATAGAGCGGTCGCGTCCAGTTGCAGTTGGCAATCAGCTCGAGCATCATCAAGTCGCTCTTGGTGAGTCCGGTCTTGCCGGCAAGGGAAATAGCCATCCTGTCGGGGATGCTGTCGCCAGGGAGGATCATACCCGAGCGGCGAACGGCCTGCTTGTCAATGGTGACATAGACCGTATCGGTCGGTATGACATGGGCCTGCTCGTCACGAGAGCGTACCCAGTACTTCATGATGTTCTTCAACTCAAACGGGTCGTCACCATACTGTGCGCGTGCCTCCTCGGGATGAGTTTTATAGTAATCAAGCACCTGCGACTTGAAGTCGGGGTTGATACGAATATATTCGTTGGTGCCGCTGACATAGTCGATACGCGGCCAAGAGATAGGCAGCGCGGGCGACGAGTAGGCTGGGCGCGTCATCTGGTCGATGTACCAGTCGGTGGAAAGGTAGCTGAGGTTGCAGACGCGCGCGTCGGTACGTATGCCCTCCACCTCCTGGTTGTACCAGAGCGGGAAGGTATCGTTGTCACCGTTGGTGAAGATCACCGGGTTGCCCTTGTCCTGCAGCGTCATCAGATAGTTCTGTCCAAAGTCGCGGCAAGTGTAGCGACCTGATCGATCGTGGTCATCCCAAGTCTGCGAAGCCATCTGGATGGGGACCACCAAACCTACGGCCGAGACCAAGGCGGCAGCGCCGACCGGACAGAGACGCAGTTTTTTGAGCCATTCGTACATGGCGGCTACACCCATACCACACCAGATAGCATAGGCATAGAAGGAACCTGCGTAGGCATAGTCGCGCTCACGAGGTTGTCCCGGCGTCTGGTTGAGGTAGATGACGATGGCCAATCCCGTCATGAAGAACAGGAAGAAGACCGTCCAGAACTGCTGGATACCTCGCTTGCCACGGAAGGCCTGCCAGAAGAGGCCCAGAAGACCAAGCAGCAAAGGCATACAGTAGAAGACATTGTGGCCCTTATTTTCCTTGAGCGAGTCGGGCATGAGATCCTGGTCGCCCAGACCGAGGACGTTGTTGTCGAACCAATTGAAGCCCGTGAGCCAGTTGCCATGCTCGCGCTCGTTGTGTCCCTGGATATCATTCTGACGTCCTGCAAAGTTCCACATGAAGTAGCGCCAGTACATGAAGTTGCACTGATAGGAGAGGAAGAATTTGATATTCTCCCACTGAGTCGGCATCTTGACGCCATCGACAGAGCGGCCCTGTATGCCTCCCATCCACGACTCATACATATCGGCGTGTCCCTCGTCCCACATTCGGGGGAAGAACATGTTCTGCTGGAAAACCTGCGTGGCCTGACGGCGCACCAAGTAGTAGCTATCCTTCTCGTCAGCACTCTCCTTCTCCTTCGGCTCATAGATGGGTGCACCCTGCTTGAACTCATAGTGCATGCCATCCTCAGCAATAGCAGGCTCAGAAGTATAGGCCTGGCCGTAGAAGAGCGGGTACTGGCCGTACTGCTGACGGCTGAGATAGTTGCCCAAAGTGAAGATATCCTCAGGGGAGTTTTGGTCCATCGGGGGATTGGCTGTGGAGCGAATCACAATCAATGCGTAGCTGGAGAAGCCAATCAGAAGCATCAGCATACAGAGCAGCGCCGTGTTCTTGAGGCGTGTCGGTATCAAGGTGACACTGGACTTGCCCTTACCCTTCTTCATATTGAGGACGAAGAACAGCACGGCCAAGATGACCACACCCGTGAAGAAGGCTGACCAACCGTAGCCGACGAAGGGCACACCCAGAAGGGCGAAGGCGGTCAGGAAGGCAATGTTCTCGCGCTTGGTGTGGCTACTCTGATAAGTCTCCCAGAGTGCCCATACGAAGGAGGCAACGAGGAGGATGATATAGACTATGACACCCGTGTTGAACGGCATTCCCAGCGTATTGACGAAGAAGAGCTCAAACCAGCCACCCACGGTGATGATACCAGGGACGACACCGTAGAGTACAGCTCCGACGATAACGACGGAAAGCAGGAGAGCGAGAAGCGACCCCTTGGCATTGGCGTTAGGCACCTTGCGGTAATAATATACCAGCACGATGGCGGGAATGCACAACAAGTTGAGCAAGTGGACACCAATGGAAAGGCCGGTCATATAGAAGATGAGCACCAACCAACGGTCGCTATGAGGCTGGTCTGCACAGTTTTCCCACTTCAGGATCAGCCAGAACACGATGGCTGTGAAGGCCGAGGAGTAGGCATAGACCTCACCCTCGACAGCGGAGAACCAGAATGTGTCGGAGAATGTGTAAACCAAAGCGCCCACCAAGGCTGAGCCCTCTATGGCGATGGCCTCGGAGAGAGAGGGCATAGTGCCGTCCTTGACGATGAGGCGGCGCACCAGATGCGAGATGGTCCAGAAGAGGAACATGATACAAACCGCGGAGAGGAGCGCACTCATAATGTTGACCATACGCGCCACCTGCGTCACATCGCTGGCAAACTGGCTGAAAAGATTGGCCGTGAGGGCAAAGAATGGTGCCCCAGGTGGGTGGCCGATTTCGAGCTTGTAGCCCGTAGTGATAAACTCTGGACAGTCCCAGAAGCTGGCTGTCGGCTCAATGGTGGAGCAATAGACGAACGCGGCGATCGCAAAAACGACCCATCCGAGAACGATGTCCACCAGCTTAAACTGTTTCATGAGCGTTGTTGATTATACATTTAGTGACCAATCGGCGAAGCCTGTCGCCGCGGCCATGATGATTGAATTTACCCAATTAAGTTGCAAAGTTAGCAAAAAGGAATGAAAAGTCGCCATAAAGAGGGGAAAAAATTACAGGAAAGGTGCCAATAGATGGCCTGCCCAACCGACAAACTTCTTCCATGGCGTGCGCCATTGGTCCCATTTCTCCTCCGTGAGGAGGAAAGAATCCTGCTTCTGCTGCTCAAACAGTTGGTTCAACTGCCGTGTGACGTGGGGGTCGATGATAACGGCATTCTCCTCGCGGTCCCAGCGCAACGAACGAGCATTGAGGTTGGCAGATCCGACGGTACAAAACTGTCCATCGACCATGATGATCTTCGTATGATGGAACCCCGGCTGGTAGAGCCAGATGTCGCAACCTTTTTTCATCAACTGATGAGCGTTGTAGAAGCCCACATCGGGTGTGATGGGAATGTCGCTCCGCACGCTCAGCATGATTTCC
>OHEU01000932.1_pt1 | contig 14661 bp, 9 predicted proteins | sample 1567341 | NCBI WGS metagenome assembly OHEU01 (sample SAMEA3879524, study PRJEB24766) | human gut metagenome | biome: human-associated habitat; feature: feces | place: USA | collected 1985/1987 | reverse complement strand
CGTCCGACTGTGCCGTTTGGGTGCGTAGCTGGCACACAAAGGACGGTGACATAATGAGTGAAATGTCCCTATTTATGCGAGTGCCGAGTGTTGCCCCACGCGGAGCGGACGCCGTGGGTTCCCTCAAAGAATGCAGAGGGGGAACGGCGGTAGGGGAAACACGTGAGGAAGGGGGAAGTTTTAATTTTTGTGTTTTGCATTCGGCGCAAAACAATTATTAATTGTTCACATATGAAGTGTTTTTCTGAATAACGTCGTGCGCGCCGCCCTCTTTTATGCTGATTGCGGAAACGAGCGTCATCTTTGCGTCTTTGTGCAAAGCCTCGATAGTCGTTGCGCCGCAGTTGCACATCGTGGATTTGACCTTGTGCAAACTCTTGCGAACGTTGTCTTTGAGACTGCCTGCATACGGAACGTAACTGTCCACGCCTTCTTCGAATCCGAGACCGCTCTTGCCGCCCAAATCGTAACGTTGCCAGTTTCTTGCGCGGTTGCTGCCCTCGCCCCAGTACTCTTTGACGTAATTGCCGTTGATGACGAGTTTGTTGGTGGGGCTTTCGTCGAATCTGGCAAAGTATCTGCCGAGCATAAGGAAGTCCGCGCCCATTGCCAAAGCGAGAGTCATATGGTAGTCTTGCACGATTCCGCCGTCCGAGCAAATGGGGATATAAACGCCCGTCTTTTTGAAGTACTCGTCACGAGCCTCTGCAACCTCGATAAGCGCGGTTGCCTGACCTCTGCCGATACCCTTTTGTTCACGTGTTATGCAGATAGAGCCGCCGCCGATTCCCACTTTTATGAAGTCCGCGCCGCAGTCCGCAAGGAAGTTGAAACCGTCCTTGTCAACGACGTTGCCCGCGCCCACTTTAACCTTGTCGCCGTAGTTTTTGCGGATATAATCGAGAGTTCTCTTTTGCCATACGGTGTAGCCTTCCGACGAGTCGATACACAAGACGTCCGCGCCCGCCTCGATAAGAGCCGGCACTCTTTGCTCGTAGTCGAGAGTGTTTATGCCCGCGCCGACCATATATCTCTTGCTCGAATCCAAAAGTTCGTCGGGGTTCTTCTTGTGTTGGTCGTAGTCCTTGCGGAAAACCATATAGAGCAATCTGCCCTCGTCGTCGACGATGGGAATGGAATTGAGTTTGTGATCCCAGATGATGTCGTTTGCCTCGATGAGCGTCGTGTTTTGCGGCGCGGTGATAAGTTTTTCGAGCGGCGTCATAAACTCTTTCACTTTGAGAGAGGGCGACATACGGCTGACTCTGTAATCGCGGCTCGTCACCATACCCAAAAGTTTGCCGTTGGACGTTCCGTCGTCGGTGATGGGAATGGTGTTGTGACCCTTTTGCGCAACGAGGTTAAGCACGTCTGCAAGCGTATTTTCGGGGGTAAGGTTGCTGTCCGACAAAACGAAACCCGCCTTGTACGCTTTCACTTTTCTCACCATTTCCGCTTCGCTCTCTATTGATTGCGAGCCGAATATAAAAGAAATCCCGCCTTCTCTTGCCAAAGCGATTGCGAGCGTGTCGTTGCTCACCGATTGCATAATGGCAGAAGTCATCGGGATGTTGAGCGATATTTGAGGTTGCTCACCCTTTTTGAATTTGACGAGAGGCGTTTTCAAACTCACGTTTGCAGGAATGCAATTCTCGTCCGTGTATCCGGGAATGAGCAGATACTCGTTGAAAGTTCTCGACGGTTGATTGTAATAAGTAGCCATAAGCCCCTGTCCTTTACTCGAAGCGGATATTCCGTTTGAGATTAATAAATTTTTACCATTATATCACGAAAACGAAATAAAGCAACTTAATAACGGGTTATAGAATGATTAATTTAATATAAATCAATAGTGTAAATAAAATTCAAATATTCCGCAACTGCACACCTGTATGCAATTTCACTTGCGCACAGCGCAAATTTCACTGTGCCGCAAGCGCAATTTCACGCACGCTTTGCGTGCATATCACTGCGCCACAGTCACAAATTCCTTGCGTTTATGGCGCAAAAATATCTTGTAAATAGCCTACTCTATATTGTATACTAATTTATATTAAAAACCGCAAAAGGTGCTCTATGAAGAAAATATTACGCATAGATCTCGAATACAACTGGGTTTTGTCGCGAATCGACGACGCAAAATATCCCGTCGAAGTCATCAAAGACAAGTTCGTCAAAGGCAAAGTCGAAAGAGTGAGCGACTCGTATCTGCATCTCACCTTGTCCGTAGACGAAAACGACTATGAGAAACTCAAAAACAAAATCGCCTCGTTTTTTGCATACAAGTACGGCAAAACGAGCGTTTACGCATTGAATTTTTCGGACAAAGAACCCGCCGCAGAGGAAGAAACCGAATCCAAACAAAAAAAGGAAGATTCGGAAGAATTTACCCTTGACGACACACTCGGACTCGTCAATATTCTCGTCGGCGCAAAGGAATACAAATCGCTGATAAAAGAACTCGTTTCGATTGCGCCCGAAATGCAGAAAAACGACTCGCAAGACGTGTTTATGTCGCAAAGTTATCTGTTTTCGATAGGCGACGGTTGCGGTCTTTCCACCTATCTTGCCATACTTGCGAGAATCGTGAGCGGATTGTCGCTTGCAAAAGTATCGACCAAATCCCCCATTCTCGAAATCACACTCAATTTATCGGACAAACCCAAAGAAGATTTGAGCGCGGCAATCGAAGCGTTGACAAAATTTGAGGACAACGACGCGCACGTCGTTTGCTTCGACATAAGCAAGTGGATTGACAAGACGGATTCCGAAGACTTCAGAAAATTCCTCAAAGAAACGCAAAAAGCGAGCAAAAAACACGTTATCGTTTTCAGAGTTCCATTTGTGGACAAGGACGTACTCGGCAAGGTGGAAACTTCTCTCAAAGACGTTGCCTACATCAAGACTTTGGCTTTCCCGCCCTTCGACAGTGCGGAAACGAAGGAAATCGCAAAGCGCGACTTTGAAAAATATGGTATGACCGTGTCGCAAAACGCGTGGGAATACGTCTTTAAGCGCATTGCCGAAGAAAAGAGCGACGGCAAGTTCTACGGACTCAACACGATAAAAAAGGTCGTCAAAGAGATTGTGTACAGAAAGTATGTGTCCGTCGCAAACGGCGCAAAGAACGCAACGCTTATAGGCGTAAGCGACGCAAAGAAAGTTTGCGCAACGTTCGACGATAATTCGGAAGGTATGGCGCAACTCGACAAACTCGTGGGTTGCGAAAAAATCAAGGCAAAAATCCAAGAAATCCTTGCTCAAATCGAGTTATCGAAAACCGAAAACGGACCTGACCGTCCGTGTTTACATATGCGATTCGTGGGAAGCCCCGGCACGGGCAAAACCACCGTCGCGCGCATACTCGGCAAGATTCTCAAAGAAAAAGGCGTGCTTCGCATAGGCAATCTGTACGAGTACAAAGGCAGAGATTTCTGCGGACAATACATAGGCGAAACCGCGCCCAAAACGTCGGGTATGTGCCGCGACGCATACGGCTCGGTGCTTTTCATAGACGAAGCGTACTCGCTCTATCGCGGCGACGGCAACGTCAAGGACTACGGCGTAGAGGCAATCGACACCCTCATATCCGAAATGGAAAACCACAAAAACGACCTCGTCGTCATTATGGCAGGCTACACCGACGATATGGAAACGCTTATGCAAGCGAACCGCGGCTTGAAAAGCAGGATGCCCTACACAATCGAGTTTCCGAACTTCACTCGCGAGCAACTTTTCGAGATATACGAGTCTATGGCGACGAGCAAATTTAAGGTTGCAAACGACCTTTATCCTGCCGTAAAAGAGTACTTTTTAGGCTTGTCCGACGAGGTTATAAACTCAAAGAATTTCAGCAACGCACGCTTTGTGCGCAATCTGTTTGAAAGGACGTGGGCAAAGGCGGCTATGCGTAGTCAACTCGAAGGACAAAAATCCGTTACACTCTGCGCAAACGACTTCAAAAACGCCGCAAGCGAAAAGGATTTCGCTTTCAACGTCGAAAAGAAAATAAAACTCGGTTTCTAAATTATGCGCGATATAAAAACTCGTTTCAATCAAAAAAAACTTGCCAAAACCGTCTTTAAGAATCTGTGCGAAGTCATAGGCGAAAACGGCGCAAAATACACCGCAAACAAAAAGAGTTTGTCGCTGACTTGTCTTATGCGAGGCGAGCATACCCTCGTTGCGCTCGACGCCACAGTAAACGCAACCGAGATGATAGTTCTTGCCCTCTCGCCCCTGCTTTTCACCGTTCCAAAAGAAAAGCGCGACGTATTTGCCGTTGCGGTGAGTTTCGTCAATGCCTACCTTCCCGACGGACATTTCGATTTCGATTATCAGACGGGCGAGGTAAATTTCAGAATGATATTAAGTTTCGCAAACAGCCTAATCGACAAGCAAGCGTTGCGCTATCTCGCCTCGACTATGCTCAAAACCGTTGACGGCAACGACCAAAAATTGCAATCCGTCGCAAACGGCAACTCGTCCGTCGAGGAAATCGCCGCGCTTTTGCGCTGAGGGTGAACTATGGAAAACTCTGCTCTTGCAAAAAACGTATATGATATGATTATCTCGACTTTGGAAAGTCAGGATTTCAACTTTCAAAAATCCGACGAGGATATGAGAGTCGCGTTTCAAATCGAAACGGACAATCTGCCCGTCGTGATTTCCGTCGTCACGGACGTTGAAAGACAACTTATACGAATCGTCGCTGGCTATTCGATAGTCTTTCCAGAGGACAAGCGCGTTGACGGCGCAATCGCCGCTTGCGTGACGAATCGCAATCTCGTGGCGGGCGGTTTCGACTACGACTACGAATCGGGCGAAATCGTTTTCAGAATCTCGTCGAGTTTTGCAGGCAGCGTCATATCCCCCGACGCGTTTATGTATCTCGTGCGCCGCGCCTACCGCACCTGCCTCGTCTACGACCAAAAACTCGACAATCTCGCCAAAGGTCAACTCACCCTCGCCGCCTACCTCTCTGACGGCTTTTCGCAAATTGTTATGTAATCGACTTGACGTGTACCATTGTCCTATTTTTGTTTGATTTACATATAAGAAAAGCCACTACAAACTTGTAGTGGCTTTTTTCGAATCTCGCAAAAGGCACGTCTTCATCAATCCTCATCATATTCGTCGGACAAACCGTAATGCGAACAAAGAACACGATAGGCGGCATATCTTTTTGCTTCTTTTTTCGATATCGCACGTACTGTTTCTTGAATGCCCCAACTTCTTACAGTACAAATACAAATCCACCATAGACGTCCGTCTCGCTCTTCCTGCCTACTCGACAAAACATATTCCGGAATCGAACAATTTCCGTGTTCTGCAAGTTCCTTTAACGTTGTTACGGCGTTTTCTTCTTTGAATTTGTCGGGACGTTGTTCTTCCGTATCGACGTTTGACAGAAATCTGTGGATATTAAGCATATGTTCGGTAGATTTTTGCAGTGTCTCTGCATTCCAATCGCTATCAATAGCGATTGCACCCAAAATTGCTTCAAACAAGTCTGCTTTTACCTTTTCTTGCGAAACAACGTTATTTTCAATGTCGCTTTTGCCTAAATACATATATTTTGCGAATCCGAGAGTATCGATTCGTTTTGCAAGCGTTTTGTTGGATACGATTTCTTTTTTGATTTCCGTAAAATCAGATTCGTTTTTATGTGCTACTATACAAAACTCCTCATTATCGTTGTCTTTGTCATAGTATTCTGATTGTGACTTCATAAAACCAAATCTTTCGGCGATTGTTTTTACCACATAGAAGTCAAGCACTTTATCGCCGATAAATTCAAGCACCTCGTTGTTTTCACCGCCGTATTGAGTTGAATAAGAACTTCGAGTAAAGGCTTGTAATAACAAATCGATATTACCAAAAGAATAGTCGATTTTTTGTTGAACTTCTTCAAGATGTTCGTTCAAATTCTGCATTTTCATTTCTGCTACCTCCAAAATAAATTTTTATCCGAAGGAAACAAAAAAGACCTTCTCGAAAAGCGTCCGCCTCAAAAAAAGCAGACCGCCGCTTAACGTCGGGTCTCATTTTATCAAAACAATTTTTGTAAAACTTTCCACTTACACTTTCTCGCTTGCAAAAGAAAGAATAAACAGATTACATTACTCAACTACTTTGAGGAAATTAACCCTTCCTTTCGGACAATTAGACCATACCACAAGAAATATCATTTGTCAATAACGTCCAAACCTTTTTTGCGATTATAATTCTAAAACCGAAATGGTTGACAATAAGACTCGCCCAACAGCGAGCGTGAGTGCTTGCACTCGGAAGCGTAGCGTGCAATATGACCGTTGGTCATAACCGTGCCTTTCGGCGTGGTGGCGGTATCGTATACCGCCAAGTTCGAGTTTATTGTCTACAACAAAGCAAAAACCCTACTAAACAGTAGGGTTTTCAAGGCTCTGGTGGGAGTGAGAATGGCATAAAAGAATATGTCTATTATGCCATGTTTTTAGATTAAAAAGGTTGCGCACAAATTTTGTGCGCAACCAAAATGTATAGCATTTTGCTTAACTACTCCCCGAGTTTTACATTGCCTTTCGGCGTGACGGTTTAGCACAGAGAAAAGCCTATATCAACGGCAAAATTATTGCTTGTTTGATATAGGCTGTTTTATTGTAAGCGCAATAATTTACGCCGGTCGTTGACATAGGCATAATACGATTTGAATTGATACGTTTTTGAGTTTTCTCGGTGCTGCGCCGTCTTATTGCCGAAAGGCAAATAAAACTCGGAGCGTATATAAAAATGAAAAAACATATTGAAAATTATGACGTTTTCAAAGAACCAATCTCAGAAAATAATGTTCTTGCAATGGCAGAACAGTTGGCTATGTACGAAACACGCTTTCTTATAGGATACATGGGCAGCAGAATGCAAAAGATATATGCAGACCTATGCGTTGATATAAAGCGTAAAAACGACATTAACCACACTTTCAGCGACAGTTATGATTTAGTCCAAGAATGTGCGCTATTCCTTTGTAATCATTATGGAAAGCGATTAAACGACGTTTTGACACACGATAAAAAGGGCAAGGCAATAACCGTTAATATTGCGTGCATAAGAGCAATGTCAAAACTAATAACGCGCAAAACAAGCGATTATTACCGCTCCGTGAGCCTTGATGCCTTAACGCCCGTCAGCGAGCCGTCTTGCGAGATTGAAGAAGATATTGTCAAAGACTATACCGTCTATGATTCAATCGTTGACAGCCTAAATCTGACGGACAATATGAGAATTGCGCTCGAATGCAGGCAAAACGGATTAAGTTATCCCGAAATCGCCGCCATTTTGGAACGAGCACAATCTACCGTGTTTGAGTATTTCATCAAAATGCGACAAAGATATATTGCTATATACGGATAGACCTCTTGATTACATTATATCAATTATAATATTTATTATACTTTTTGATACATGGTTTACTCCGTTTCTCGTCAACGCTCTCTGCTATATGTTTACAAAATTAGCTAAACACAAATGTTACTTTTACATCTTTGACATAAAACTCATTAGCATCCCAATTATTCCCTTGCGCTCGATATTTTAGCCATAACCGAAAATTATCGGGATATCGTTTTTTCAATTCGTTTACGGTTGTCTCATATGAAAATTCATATTTCTCGTATTTATTGTACGGCGTGAGCGTGTTGCCACCTTGTTCAAAAGTTTTTTGAAAAATCGAATTACGATTTCCATCTAATAAATCAATGTGCTGATAGCAAGTTCCCGTTTCTTTAAGCTGAAGTTCTACTTTTATGACCACGTTGTTATATGCTTGTCCGTTTTTGCCTATTAACTCGGAATACTCAAACGGCACATCAACAATATCGTAAATTTCATTCCCTTGTGCAACTCGCACTTCATTATTTATACTACGCACCTCAACGGTAAGCAATGAGGGAGAATATTCATTTCTGTCAAACTGGTCTAAAAACTCATCTGATATATTGTTTGCATATTGCTTATAATAGTCCGAAAGTTTATCTTCTTCCGCACGGTATTCATCGGGAAATAGATCCCATATCGCAACCAAACTCTTTGCAGGCAAACTTACTATACAACTATTTTCAACAGTTTTTCCATTCATAGAATCCACCCAAGTGCCATAATTTGTAATGAAATCATATTCGCTAAGCACTTTGAATGCGGCACCTCCGACTGCATTCGCATAAAATCTGCTATAAGTATCTTTCGCATAGGATCCCATCTCAGATTGAATGGAAAAAGCCGAATCAACTTTTCCAGACGCAAGTTTATCTATTCCGACTGATATGCTGTTCGCCGCTTTCATTTCAATATTCGTATCCCATTTTGTACTGTTATTACAAAGATAATATCCATATTCTATTTTTCCGCCGTAATATGCGGCAAGAATAACGTGCGTACCGTACTTGTTAATGAATTTCTGCGGTGACATATTTCTTGCGTCATCCAATACCGTTTGTTTTATAATATTTTTGAATTGAGAAAGGTTGGTTCTCTCATCGATTTCGACTTCGTGCGAAGCATAGTACTGATACGCTTGATGAAAAATCTCGTTGGAAACGCTTTCAAATTTTGAACCCGTCGCAAATCCAAAACTCGTCTTCATACCTGCGCTGAATATAGAAACTCCGACATTTGCAGACAGCGCTGCATTTATGTCGTAATTTCTTTTTGAATACAATTCTTTCATTGACGACGCTTGAATATTGGATGCCTCCATTTTTCCGACAAAAGAAGAGTGCCAGTTTAGGTTCAGCAATTTATCTTCATCAAAGATTTTGGAATATCTTGCGTCTACATCGAGATACTCATCCTCGATGACGTTGATCGTTCTACCTACTCCGTAATATGCTTTTGACCGTACATTGAGATATTTGGTTTTTTCTGTTTTGGATAAAAGAACGGGAGACTCCGTCGAAGTGTCGGTAGACGGCTTATCTTCAAGTTGTCCTTGTTGCGAACAAGCTGTCAAACAAGCGCAAGATAATACTATTACGATTAAAATAATTAATGCTTTTTTCATAAGTTTCTCCTTCGCTAAAAATTTGTCTCCCGAATTTCATAAAGACGCTTGCGTGACTTCCCATCACGCAAGCGTCTTCATTGTTTTCCGGTCTAAACACTGCGTTTCCACGGATTGGAATTATTCTTAAGATATTCTGCCGCGGCAGAAGGATCGGAAAGTCTTGCACTGTCGATTACTGTGCTGCCATCCGTCCATCCTGTTGTTTCTTCAAATATCACGGACGTCAATCCTATGCAACCATCGAAGGCACGATAGCCGATGCTCGTCACGCCGTTGCCGATTGTCACGCTAGTAAGTTTGGTGCAACCATTGAAGGCACGATAGCCTATGCTCTTCACGCTGTCTGGGATTGTAACGCTCGTCAATCCTGTGCATTCTTCAAACGCATATACGCCTATGCTCGTCACAATATAATTATCAAAATTCTGAGGAATTACAACGTCTGTCTCCGTTCCTTGATATTTTAACAGAACCGCTTCATTATTTTTTATTATAAAAGTATAAGATGATTCAGTTATGTTATTATATCCCCAAGTAATGTTTAAGTCACTTCTCGTGTAAATAATTTCCTTACCAGTTTCATAATTATACTGCCATGAGGATATCCAACCAGAGGGGCACGCAGGTGCTTCACATTGCACTTGTAAGTTACGACAATTCCAAAATACCTTCTTACCCATATCCACCACATTATACGGAATGACTATACTCGTCAGCCCCGTGCAATCACAGAAGGCAAATTCACCTATGCTCGTCACCCCGTTCCCGATGATGACGGATGTCAATCCCGTGCATCCTGAGAACGCATAGGAGCCCATACTTGTCACACTGTCCGGGATGGTTATGCTAGTCAGTCCGGTGCAGCCATAGAAGGCAGATGCGCCTATGCTCATAACACTGTCCGGTATAGTAATGGATGTCAACCCGGTGCATTTTGAGAACGCAGATCCGCCTATGCTCGTAACACTGTTGGAAATTGTCACACTTTTTATATTGGGACGATTTGACGAATCGAGCACACGGAACAAGTTCCCAGGTATCCTCTGTACGCTGTCTCCGAATGTAACCGTGATTCCGACGCCAGTTTTACCTGCATCATAAAACACCTCATTTTGATAGTAAAAATCCCCTTGATAGTAAAAATTCCCAACCGATACCGCGTTCCAGTTTATCTCCGTCAATCCTGTGCATCCTTTAAACGCATATTCGCCCATGCCCGCCACACTGTCGCCAATTGTAACGCTCGTCAATCCCGTGCATTCTTCAAACGCAGATTTGCCTATGCTCGTCACACTGTTCGGGATAGTAATGGATGTCAATCCGCTACAACCATAGAAGGCATCTGAGCCTATGCTCGTTACACTGTCGCCGATTGTCACGCTCGTCAAGCCTGTGCAACCAGAGAAGGCAGAATTGTCTATGCTTGTCACACTGTTCGGGATTGTGATGGACGTCAAACCAGTGCAGCCATAGAAGGCACGCTCGCCGATGCTCGTTACACTGTCGCCGATTGTCACGCTCGTCAAACCGCTGCAATAACGGAAGGCACATGCTGGAATAGTTGTTACATTATTTCCAATGTTAATTGTTGTTAGTTTTGAACAATTTTCGAATATAGGATAGTCATATGAGCCTGCTTCTGTGCATGCTGTTGCATTCCAATTGACTGTTGTTAGGTTGCTGCAACCATAGAAGGCAGAGTAACTAATGCTCGTCACACTGTTAGGGATAGTTATGCTCGTCAAACCAGTGCAGCCATAGAAGGCACGCTCGCCGATGCTCGTCACGCTGTTAGGGATAGTTATGCTCGTCAGCCCCGTGCAGCCGCGGAAGGCACCATTGCCGATGCTCGTCACGCTGTCGGGGATTGTTATGCTCGTCAGCCCACTGCATCCTTTGAAGGCATCTGTGCCTATGCTCGTCACGCTGTCGGGGATTGTTATGCTCGTAAGTCCGGTGCAACCATAGAAGGCATAATGAGTGATTTTCGTTACTCCATTCGGGATTGTAATTGATGTGACAAGTTCATTGTTTATATACAAATTCTTGTTGTTTGAGCCAACGTCCATCAATTCGTACAATCCTGAAATATTGCACCATGTCGCTATATCCGTGATATATATGTCTTGAAGATTGTTGCAACTCTCGAAGGCATCAGAGCCGATGCTTGTCACGCTGTCGGGGATTGTCACACTTTTTATGTTGGGAGAGCTTGACGAATAAGACACGTAGAACAAGTACGCAGGTATCCTCTGTACGCTGTCTCCGAATGTAACCGTGATTCCGGCGCCTGCTTTACCTGCATTATAAAACACATTGCTGTCAGAATTAATGCTAACCGATCCCGCGTTCCAGTTTATCTCCGTCAATCCGCTGCAACCAAAGAAGGCACGCTCACCGATGCCCGTCACTCCGTTCCCGATGATGACGGACGTCAAGCCCGTGCTTCCTTCGAAAGCAGATTTGCCAATGCTTGTCACTCCATTCATAATATTTAGCGTTTTGAGCTGATCCCAGTTTTTAAGCGCATTTTCCTGAATCGAGCCAGTCGTTATCGTCAGATACTGCGTAGCATTTTTCGAAAAATATGCAAGATGATTTGCTGCACAGGTAATAGAAGTAAATCTACAGTTTTTAAAACTAAATTCACCAATATTTAGAACGCTCTCAGGTATTGTGATCGCAAAATTCGTACAGCCCGCAAATGCATAATCGCTTATGTTTTTGGTGTTCTCGTCAACAACTATTTCTGCGCCACTCGCCAGGACGCCTTTATAAACATACAGTGTTTTCCCTATATATACCAAGCCGTCGGGTTGAGAACTGTACCAAGAACTTTCAATCATAGCATTTGCGCCCACGAAGTTAGTATCTTCCGAAAAAGGAATGTCTTCCAACAGCAAGCAATATGCAAAAGCCATCTCTCCTATACTTACGACGCTATCGGGGAATTCAATGTTTTTAAGGTTTACACAATTGTAAAACGCATAATCCCCAAAAGATTTGAGCTTGGAACTGGTCATAGTAATGCTTTCAATTCTGTCGCAACCATAGAATGCGCCGTAAAGTATATTGCCGCCGACACTCACTCTTTTAAGATAACTCGGAATATAGTACGCCGTCTGCTGAGTTGTTTCTGTCCCCCAAATCTGAACGGTTTCAAAACTGCCGATGTAAGACTCTGTGCCAAAAACATAACCGAACGACGTACTTGCCGACGGGCTATTGGCATTTGCCGAACCTCCGACAAAAGGCAATGTTATGCTTTCCAATCCGGAACAACCGCTGAATGCCGCTTGTCCTATGCTCGTTACGCTATTCGGCACTGAGATATCACTCAAAGCAGAGCAACCTTTAAACGCATTTTCCCCAATGCTGTTCAAGCCGTTTTCTATTTGGATATTTGTCAACTGAGCACAATTTTCAAAAGCATTATTCTTAATAGAAGTTACGGATGATTTGATTTTAACTTGATTAAGGTTGGTGCAATTTGCAAAAGCATTTTCTGCAATTATTCCACTTGTTACAGTAACATTATTCAAATTATCTTTCGGAATATAACCGATAGCATTTGCGGGCAACACTGCCGTAGTGATAAGATTACTGTCCGCAAATGCTCCTGCCCCTATTGTTTCTGCATTAGCAGATATAGTAATATGTTTAATATTGACACAACCGGCAAAAGCACCTGCTCCTATGCTGGTGATTGTATCGGGAATAATCAGAGTTTCGATGCTGACACACCCGTTAAACGCATTATCGCTGATTTCAACTACCGTGCCTCTATTATATTCCGAAGGTATAGAGACCATCTGCCTGCTTCCTGTATAATTAGTGAGTCGCCAAGTGTTGTTCCCCAATGAGATAAACCTAAACTCGCTGGTAGGGGCAATCTCAACCATCCCGCATTCGCATATCCCCTTGTCACCGAACGAATGTAAAGTGCGCTCTCCGGCATTTCCGCAACGGGCACAGACTTTCCAGTGGTTTGCAGAATTGTATTTCCATTCTCCGTTTTCATAGTCATGGCCAAGCAGAGATATAGTCTTCTTTACGGATTGCGACGAATATTCGACAGAATCAATCGTTACTGTTGCCGAATAATAAACAAATCCGTCTGCAGTGCAAGTTGGTTCTTGACTCTCACCTTCTATAATATCTTCACCTTGCGCAGTATACATTTTTTGGTCGTCACACCTCGAACATTCTACGGTATATGTAGCTTGCGTGTATTCATTATTCCAACTCCAACTGCCAGACGCATTATCATAAGCATGTCCCAAAGCATTGATTTGTACTGCGGACAAATCTATCTCACTTTCGCCGGTACTGTCTGAGAAATATTTTCCACAACGAGGACATTCCCAGTATGCGTTATTACCCTGTTCTGTGCATGTAGCATTCTTCGCCTCATGATGTGTCAAAACATGAATATGTTCTTCATCGTTCTCGTAGTCGCAAATTTTACATACATTTCCCAAAAAATCATGCGCTTGTTTGTCTGCGACCGCATCTGTATGTCCGCAAGTAGATGCATGCCAATGGTAATTGGCATCATGCGCCCAGTGTTCATTGTCGAATGTATGTACATGCACTGTATATACCGCATACACAACAGTATCCGACATTATCGGCAACGCAAAATCGTATTTTACACCGCCGACTTTTTGAGTATACCAGTCATCGAATTCGTATCCGTCTTTTTGCGGAATCGTCGTGGGTTTTATGGCAGACTCTCCCTTCTTGATTCTTTGAGAATCTATCGCGCTCCCTCCTTGCGTATCAAACGTAACGGTCACATATTCATAATCGTTATCGCCATTTTGTGTACCGCCGCCTGGGTTACAAGCGACCATCATACACACAAGAAAAACTAAAACTACGATTGTAATTAACAGTTTTTTCTTCATAATATTGCCTCCATATTCCTAAATAAAATTAAATGTGTATTCACATCTCAGATTCGTACTCATAGAATGGTATTCTTCAATCCAAATATGAATCCAAATACCAACCGTCAAAAACATAGCCGTCTTTCGTAGTTGCTTTAGGGAACATTATGCTTTCGTCACTACGAATAGTTATGTGTGCAATTTAACTACCGCCCTGTATATCAAACATAATGACAAATTCATCATTAAAACTTTGCAGACATTTAGCCTGCACGCATCGAAATCATTAGTGCCCCAAGTATTAGTAGAAACATGATTTTCCTCCACAAATATTAAGCGGAGAATACAAAAACAACGAAAGTAAAAATATAACAAGTGCATTCCCGCTTGATTTGCTACGATCACATACAACTTTATGAGTCTATGTACGCGAATAATACACTTGTTACCAAAGTAATAAGCGACTCATAAAATTTGTATTAAAATCGTAGCGTATAAATTATACGACATATAATGCAGATTGTCAAATTTTTCCACAAAAATAGTAAGCCCCCTTAAAGATTCATTATGATAATAATTTAATTGCTATGATATACCTAACTATACTATTATACTTCTATATACGTATATGGCACTTAGGCGTATGCTTGTCTTGAACAAGTCGGCTCGGCTTCGCCTCGCCGAGACAAGCATACGCCTTGTATAAAAACAAACCGCCTAAAAAGGCAA
>OHEU01000926.1_pt1 | contig 14778 bp, 9 predicted proteins | sample 1567341 | NCBI WGS metagenome assembly OHEU01 (sample SAMEA3879524, study PRJEB24766) | human gut metagenome | biome: human-associated habitat; feature: feces | place: USA | collected 1985/1987 | reverse complement strand
TAGACCGTCTGCACCGGATGGGAAAGTATGTGTGTATCGAGACTAACGGGACACACGAGCTACCGGATAATATAGATTGGGTGACCTGCTCTCCCAAGCAGGGGGTAAAGCTGGAAATTACGCGTATGAATGAAGTGAAGGTGGTGTATGAAGGGCAGGATATTACTGTTTATGAGCAGTTGCCCGCCGGGCATTTCTTTCTTCAGCCTTGCTCTTGCAGCAATACGGCCGAAACGGTGGATTGCGTGATGAAGCATCCTAAGTGGAGACTTAGTTTGCAGACACATAAGCTGATAGATATCCGGTAGGCATTTATAAAACGAATAATGGCTGTAAGCAATGCTTACAGCCATTATTCGTTCATGCACGGGAGGAGAGGCTCGAACTCCCGACACCCGGTTTTGGAGACCGGTGCTCTACCAACTGAGCTACTCCCGTGTTTGCGGCTGCAAAGGTAGTGTAATATTTGGAATATACAAACCTATTTATGAAAAAATATTGTTCATTATTCGTTTAATAGGCCTAACTCATTGAACATGACCCGGTATATTGCTGATTTTTTTTCAATGGGCAACGGGTAGGCACGGCTGGACGAAGGCATTCTGTATAATCGCATTGTCCGGTCTTCGAATTCGAAAGGTTCACTGGTTCCTACAACGGGTTCTTTTACCTTTATTTGTTCACGAATAATATCCGTTGCTTTTTGTCCTGTGGTTACAATGGCCTTGCACATTGGAATCTGCTTCAGTAGCAAACTGATATCTGTCTGTTCTACAACTTCCAGAAATTTGTCTGAGGCATTGTCCTGTAAACGGCGAACAGCTGAAGCGGTATCATAAAGTGCGATGCCTTTTTTGTTCAAAAGATCAATAATACGTTCCTTGTCAAATACTTTTTTGTCAGGATTCAGAAAGTGGTCTTTGTTTTGGAAAAATATTATTCCAAAAATACGCCACATATCATTTTGCAGATTGGGATAAAAGAATTCCATGCTCCATCGTTTCTTTTGTGGGGGAAAACTGCCTAACATCAGTAGTTTGGCGTTAACCGGTAAAAAAGGCTCTAATGGATGTTCTTCTATATTTAATAAGGATTTCATAAAATCTTTAATGATTATTCTTTTGGCTTTGGTTCTTTTTTAGCCAGTAATACAATGTTATACACATATTCCGTCATCCAGTTTTCAGAATATCCTAAGGCTTGTTTGTATTTACGGATGGCAACACAGGTCTTGTGTACGCTTTCGTCTTTCCAGTCGGTCTTGGTCATGATATCATGAATTGTTTTCTCGGTCATGTTACGTAACATTTTTTTCATTACGCTGGGCATACGGAATTTCCATTGCATCAAATTACCTATCAGCATCATCAAGTCATTGCTGAATCCTTGGAACATAAAAAGATAAGTCTTGACATCATTTACATTCTTGCAATTCTTTTTTATAGAACCGTCAATTTCTTTAAAGAAATCATCACTTAGACCATAAAGTTCTACTAACATCTTTTTGCAGCGTGACTTCTCAGCAATTCCCAACTTGTTGTTTTGGGTCGGTATTTTAAGGGTGCGTTTGAAAACTGCCATGTCTGGCAAAAAATTAATATTTGTGATACCTATGTTGCAGGCCATTACAGACTGATAATATACACGGATTAGTGTCATGAAGTCTTCCATACCACCTATGCGGCTTGTTTCTTCTCCTTCTGTCTGTTTTTTACCAAATAATTTTGAAAATATGCTCATTGTGTTCTTAAATTATATTGTTTTCCTGTCTGCAAAGATAGCGATAAAAACTGAAACATTTTTGATTAAAATCCTTTTGTTTTACTATTTATCATTTTTATTGAATGGTTGATGCCGGGGGAATTGCTTTGTGTTACCAGCATTCCAAATCATTTTCAATATCTTTCATTCTGTCTTTGGTGAAAACTGGATTTTTGACCCCGTTACGTTTCTGAATTCGATAGTCTTCCAATAGACGGAATGCATATTTCCCTAGTAAAGTAATGGCTATCAAGTTACAGATAGTCATAAATCCCATTGCCATATCGGCCAGGCTCCATGCCAGTTCCAGACTGGCCAATGCCCCAAACATAACCATTCCTCCCACTGCTATACGATAAATGGGGATAGCCCATTTCCGATGAGTTATGTAACGTACATTGGCTTCACCGTAATAATAATTTCCCAAAATGCTGCTATAGGCGAAAAACAGAATTGCCACCGCCACATAAATAGTTCCGATGTTGCCTATTTCATTATTCAGTGCCATTTGAGTAAGTTTTATTCCATTGGCTTCTTTTGTGGAGGCTACTCCGCTGAAAAGAATGATGAAAGCAGTGCAGGTACATATGACAAGTGTATCGGTAAAAACTCCCAATGTCTGAATTAATCCTTGTTTTACAGGATGGGTAACATCGGCACTTGCCGCTACATTGGGTGCGGAACCCATACCGGCCTCATTGCTGAATAATCCACGTTTGATTCCTTGCATTAATGCCATGCCTATACCTCCGCTTAATGCCTGTTCCCAGCCAAAGGCATTCGCTATAATCAATTCAATAACTTCTGGCAAATGCTTTGCATTTACAATTACGATGAAAAGGGATAAAAAGATGTATCCCAATGCCATGACAGGAACAATAATGCTACTTACTTTAGCAATACGCTGAATGCCTCCGAAGATGATAATTAATGTGAGCGAGGTCAGTATCACTCCCATTAGGCTGGGAGGAATATTGAATGCTTCTTCGAAAGCGGCACAAATGGTATTGCTTTGTACTGAATTAAAAGCAAATCCAAAAGTAAAGATAAGCAAAAAGGCAAACAAAACTCCCATCCACGGCTGTTTTAATCCTTTTTTCATGTAATAAGCTGGCCCGCCAACGAAAGAATTATGTCCGTGTACTTTATATAATTGAGCCAATGTGGACTCAATAAAAGCGCTGCTGGCCCCAAAAAGAGCAATTACCCACATCCAGAAAACTGCACCCGGACCACCCAAAGTAATGGCGGTGGCGACTCCTGCCAAATTGCCTGTTCCTACGCGGCTAGCTATGGAAACGGCAAAAGCTTGAAAAGAGGAAATATGGTGTTCGCGACCTTCTGTCTTGCCTGTAGAATCACCTAATAGACGTATCATTTCTCTTATCATGCGGAATTGTACGAAATTTGTTTTAAAAGTAAACCAAAATGCACATCCTAACAGCATGATGATCAAAATATAAGTCCAAAGCACATCATTCACTCTGCTGATTAATAGGGTCAGTATATCCATTTTACTTATTCCTTGTTTAATTTAAAATAGAACTTATGTCCATGGAAAACAAGTTCCACTAGACCAAAACGGATAAAGTCTGCTAATAGTTCACAAGTTGTCTTGTGGTTTAACCTGCAAAGTTTGCAACATTGATTTAATGAAAGTTTCTCTTTTTCTTTCAAGGCATCCAGTAACCGTTGCTCTCTTTCGGTAAATGTTACAAGTGCTCCTTCAGGTTTCTTGCTGTGTTGCCACATCTTTAGATGGACGGGAGTGGCCAGTATGTTTTCGTCTTTGATGCGGATATAGGCCCATGGCTTATTCGTTTCATCTAGGGCATATACAGGTTTAGAAACCGTTTCGTTAATACGTATTTCCAATACAGTCTTTCCTTCTACCTTGTAAGTCTGCGTTTCCAGTTCTACTTTGGGCTTGCAATACATGGTTGCTGCTGCTTCTATCATATATATTTCTTCGTCAGAGCGGACTCCTGCTATTTTGCCATTGTCCTTTACTCCTATTAACAGCCTGCCGCCCTCGGTATTGGCGAATGCGGAAAGGCTACGGGCTATTTTGCGTGCGTCCGAAATCTCGAATTTGAAATCCTGATGACAGTGTTCTCCCTCCGAGACAAGCTGTCGTATGTATTGTGTATCCGTTAATGCTTTCATTTCAATTGCAAAAATAGGAAAAATGAAACATATTGTGGGTATCGAATGATAAAAAAGCCGATATTAGTTTGTCTGTTATCAAGCTTTTTGCTTCATTTGCAGTGGAATAAAAATAATTAGCCTTTAAAATCTATGGGAATAAGAAAAAAATGTTTGATCATTACATTATTATGCTTTTCTAGTCTGATGCATGCAAGTGAATTCATGTTTAAACATTTGGAGGTGAAAGATGGTCTGTCAAACAATCAAGTCCTTGATATATTTAAAGATTCCGAAGGTTTTATGTGGTTTGCCACAGCTTCCGGTTTAAATCGGTATGACGGGTGCCAGATGACTTTGTTTCGTAGTAATAATGCTGATCCGGCTTCTTTACCTGATAATTATATCAAAAGCATACAAGAAGATTATAAAGGAAATTTATGGATTCTTACCGGTGTGGGTTATGTCATTTACAACTCGGAATCAGAAACATTTGATAGGGAGGTGCATGCATGGCTATGTGAAGTCGGTATTGACGGAACTCCAGCATTAGTATATATAGACCATAATAAAAATATGTGGTTTTATATAAAAGGAAAAGGCTGTTATTTGTACATTCCGGAATCTCAATTACTGTATCCGCTTTTGTTTGATACTCATCAGTTGCCAGAAGGTGATATTACGGACATTGTAGAATGTAGCAAGGGAATCTTGTTGGTATATAATACCGGAAGACTTGTTTGTTTGGATACTCGGACAAATGAGATTAAATGGCAGCAGGATGATTTGGTTGGGGAATTGGGAACTGACAAGCAGGGAATTTTCACTCTGTTTGTAGATCGTGATAATGATATATGGATGTACAGTCCGCTTGGAATATGGGTTTATAATCCGGAACAGGAAAAGTGGCTGTCTTGGCTGACAAATATTATCAAGCGTCGGTCTCATAACATGGTCCGTGCTGTATCACAGGATAAGCAGGGGCGTATATGGATAGGAACAGATCAGGATGGCATTGATATATTGGATAAGAAGACAGGGGAAGTGAGGCAGTTGCGGAACAAGACAGGTGATGAACGTAGTTTGCAAAATAATACAGTAATGGTTCTATACGAGGATTCCAGTGAAACTATGTGGGTGGGGACTTATAAAAAAGGAATTTCCTATTTTAATGAGTGTGCTTTTAAATTTGGTGCAGAGTATATAGGAGATATTAGTTGCATTGAAGAAGACAAAGAGGGGTATGTGTGGCTGGGTACCAACGATGTCGGTATCATATATTGGAATTCCGTGACTGGCAACCGGGCTGCTTTTCCACAGAAAGGTATGGATAAACTCACTACTGATGCTATTGTTTGCATTTTGAAAGCCGGTGATGGGAAACTTTGGATTGGTACTTTTGGGGGAGGCTTGATTTGTTATGATAACGGTCGTATTATTCATTATAAAAAAAACATACCGGAACGGCAAAATTCTTTGGCTCATAATAATGTATTGGCTTTGGCTGAAGATAAGCAGGGGATTATATGGATAGGTACATTGGGTGGGGGAGTGCAGAGTTTGAATCCCAAGACGGGTTTGTTCACCACTTATAATACAACTTCGGCCGGCTTGATATCCGATTATGTTTCCTCTTTGTGTATGGGAAAAGAGGGCTCTTTGTGGATTGGTACCGCTCAGGGACTTTCGGAATTGGATATTGAAACTAAAAAAGTGGTTAATCTGGAAGGTACTAAATCTGGTAAGGAATATTTTTCTGATCAGAATATAAGTCAGGTGTATGAGGATAGCCGTGGATTGATATGGATTGGTACATGTGAGGGGCTGAATGTTTATAATCCCAAAACGGATGAACTGATTATATTAGGAGTGGAGCAAGGAGTTTCCAGCCCTATCATTTCTGGAATAGTAGAAGATGGTAATGAAAATATATGGGTGACTACAGCACGTGGAATAACTAATGTCATACCGGCAGTAGATTTAAAAACAGGGCGCTATATTTTTCATAGTTGTGTTTATGATGACAAAGATGGTTTGCAAAATAGTGGGTTCAACCTGCGTTCCATTAAAAAATTGTCTTCTGGAGAAATTCTTATGGGAGGGCTGTATGGTATTAACCGCTTCCGTCCGGATGATATAAAATACAATAAAAAACGTCCCAGCGTGATGTTTACCCGTTTGTTCTTGTTCAATGAAGAAGTAGGGGTGGGTGAGGAATATGAAGGTAGGGTGATTTTGGATAAGGCGTTGAACAAGGTAGATCAGATAAAATTGAGTTATGAACAGAATATGTTCAGTGTACAATTTGCTTCTGATAACTATATTTTGCCGGAAAAAACGGAGTATGCTTATAAACTGGAAGGTTTCAATGAGGGTTGGATGACTACTGCCTTTGGCAAAGTGACTTATACTAATCTAGCTCCCGGAACTTATATGCTGAAGGTGAAAGCAGTCAACAGTGACGGATATGGTGGAGATGAAGAAGCTTCATTGAAAATTGTTATCTATCCTCCTTTTTGGCGTTCCGTTTGGGCATATGTTGTTTATAGCCTTTTGTTGGTTGCTGTATTGATATTGGGACGCTATTGGATTCTGCGTGGAGAACGGGATAAATTTAAAAAACAGCAAATAAAGCAAGAAATAGAGAGGAATCAGGAGAAGGCAGATATGAAATTGAAGTTCTTCACTCATGTCGGCCACGAATTACGTACTCCGCTCACTCTTATTATCTCACCGTTGGAAACGCTGATGAAGGAATATCAATCGGATGCTACTCTGATGGATAAATTGAATATAGTGCAACGCAATGCATTAAGGTTGTTGAATCTTGTAAATCAGTTGTTGGATTTTAGGAAAATTGATGTGAATGGATATTATTTAAGTCTGTCTGATGATGATATCATCTCTTGTATTCATACGATTTGTGATTCTTTTATCTCTTTGTCTGAAAAGAAAGATATTTCTCTCATTTTTCATTCAGCAGTTCCTTCGTTGAATATGTTGTTTGATGGGGATAAAATGAGGGAAGTGATGATGAATCTGCTTTCCAATGCTTTAAAATTTACTTGCAGTGGTGGACGAGTTGATGTGTCTGTCGGTTTAGTAGAAGGACAGGATTCTCGGGAAATGCTGGAAATCAGAGTGGCTGATACAGGTGTCGGCATTAAAGAAGAAAACAGAGAACGCATTTTCGAACGTTTTTATCAAGTGGATAATCCGGATATGAATATCTCAGATGGCGGAGGTGGTCTGAGTATTGTACGTGATTTTGTCACACTTCACGATGGCACGGTGAACGTAATGGATAATACTCCTGTCGGTTGTGTTTTTGTTATCCATATCCCGGTAAAGCGTTCCGAGAGTAAACCGACGAAGATAGAACAAGTGCAAGTTACAGATAAGCCGGTAGAAGACATTTCCACACTTCAGATTCCGGAGTTTTATATGGCGTCTAATGCCGGGGAGGAATCGGAAGAAGAACCAAACCATATAATAACAATAGAAGGACTGGAGGAGGATATCCGAAGATTAGAATCTGGTAATACGGAAGAAATTGCAGAAGAAAAAAACATAGAAACAATCTCAGCCGTTGCTCCACAAAGAGCAACGGTGATTCAATTGATTGAGGGTGAGGATAATGAGATGATAACTCATATTATTCCACCGGAGGAGTTGCCGGAAATGGTGACTGCTGTTCCTGAAGAAAAAAGTGAACAGAAGTTGAAAACGGTTTGGAATCATGCTTATATTGATTTCAAACCTAGTGGGACTGCCATAACTTCGATGGATGAAAAACTGATAAATCATGCTGTGAAATATGTAGAAGACAATATTGCACGCAGTGATTTGTCTGTAGAAGAGTTAAGCAAGGAATTAGGGATGAGCCGCGTTCATTTATATAAAAAGTTATTGGCTATTACCGGTAAGACTCCTATCGAGTTTATTCGTATAATTCGTTTACAGCGGGCTGCCCAATTACTCCGTGGAAGTCAACAGAATATTTCAGAAATAGCCTATCAGGTGGGCTTTAATAATCCGAAATATTTCAGTCGGTATTTTAAGGAAGAATTTGGTATACTACCTTCGGCTTTTCAATATAGACAAGGCAGATAGTTCTCAATATTTTATAGTGTCATTTAAAGTGTGTATCGGAGTTTCGTCAACAGACATACGTTCTGTAACAGTTTTCATCTATGAGTAAAAACAATTCCATTTTATTATTGTTTTTATTAGTAATAGTCATACATTAAAACCAATATAGAATGGAACATACAGTTATACATGACGAGAAAGTAGACCGTTTCGAAGTATTTGAATCGGGACAAATCGCCTATTTGCAATATGATGAAAAGAACGGAGTTTTGGATATCCTTCATACCATAGTTCCCCCACAGTTGGAAGGGCAGGGAATAGCTCAGGCTTTGACCGAGGCCGCTGTGAGATATGCTTCGGTTGTAGGGCTTAAAATACGTCCTACTTGTTCTTTTGCAAAAATGTTTTTTACCCGGCATACCCAATATAAAGACATGTTGGTGGAGTGAGAAATAAAATCAGACACGGATTGTATAAAATGCCGTGTCTGATTCGTTTTTAACTCTCTTATCTTTATATATATTTAATCACATTGTTTGTGGGTCATAATATCCAATACTAGTTTATCGGTTTCATTCATGCCTTGTGAACCAATTCTGGTCAGGTTGCGGATGCTGCGGTCCACATCATTGTCAATGATACCTTCTACAGAAGATACACATTTATGTTCCATCGCTAATATAGCTGAAAATACAGCAGTAGAAACACCGCTGCTTAATTTCAGAGCACAACTGGGCTTGGCTCCGTCACAAATCATACCTGTCAGGTTAGCGATCATATTCTGTACGGCAAAAGTGATTTGCTCGTAAGTGCCTCCCATCAAATAAGTGATACCACAGCTGGAACCTGTTGCAGCCACTACACAGCCGCATAGTGCAGACAGACGTCCCAAGCTTTGTTTGATGTAAATCGCTGTCAGGTGGCTAAGTGTCAGTGCGCGGATCAATTCTTCTTCTGATTTATGGTTATCTTCGGCATAGACTACTACCGGTAAAGTAGCTGTAATTCCTTGGTTCCCACTTCCTGAATTGCTCATGACAGGAATCATAGCTCCCGCCATACGTGCATCGCAAGCTGCCGAGGTATAAGAAAGGATGTGGGTAAATGTATTACTTCCCAATATTTGTTCTTCGCTTTTGCTGCTTTTCAGAATCTTGCCTAATTCGTGACCGTAGTTTCCTTTGAAAGAACGTTCTGCCGCTGCTTTGTTCAAACGTTTGGTCTCAAGAATAAAACGAATTTCATCCAATGGTGTGGTGGTGGCAAAATCGTACACTTTCCGCAAGTTCAACTCCGGCTCTTTTGCATCCTCATTGCAGGTGGAGGTAGTTTGTTTGTTTAGTAAAACTTGGTTGTTTAGGGCCACATATATAAAATTGGTATGCCCGCAAGCAATAATGGCCGTCGCTGTATCACCATCAGCTTCACAGATAATTTCGATATATAACTTTTCTTCTATATTCTCTTTCAGCCCGATAGAGATAGCTTGTGAGTCAATTAGTTTTTTACCCTCTGCTACGGCGTCAGGAGTGCTGTCTTTTAAGACTTCCAATTGATATTCGGATTTTCCGATTAATGCCCCTAAGGCGATAGCGATAGGTAGCCCAATCATTCCTGTTCCCGGGATGCCTACTCCCATGGCGTTCTTAAGAATATTGGCGCTGAGTAAAGCTTTAATCCTTTCAGGTCTTTTACCTAGTGTTTCTGTTGCTTTTGCTACACAAAGGGCTACGGCTATGGGTTCTGTGCACCCGATAGCCGGAACGACCTCGCGATTTATAAGGGCAATGATTTGCTCTCTTTCTGGTTTGGCGATCATAGTAGATAATTATTAAGGGGTCTTGCAAAAATCTTTTTGAAAGTGTGTCAAAACTCGAATAAAACTATCGTTTCGTTTGTCTTTTCCTTTTTGTTGATTTTCAGAATATTTTTCATTAAAGAATATTCTGAATGAATAAAATGATAGGTTTATTTAGTTTTGACACTCCTTCGACTTTTGACACACTTTGGTTATTTTTTATAGTTTTGTAATCCGGTCTGGAGGAAATCAACATATTTGTCTATATCCTCATCATATGAATATGATTTATTCAACGGTTTTCCCTCATTGTCAATCAATACATAGAAAGGTTGTGCATTGGCACCGAATTTAGAGCGTTGCAGGTAACTCCATTTATCACCGATCGTGCGTAGTGTACGTTCCTTACCGTTCTCCATCACTTTGATGTGTTCGGGCAATGGAGTTTTGTTATCAACGAACAATGTAATCAGTACATAGTCCTCAGTCATCAACTTGTTTACTTTCGGATCAGTCCATACAGCAGCTTCCATTTTACGGCAATTTACACATCCGTAACCTGTAAAGTCAAGCATTACCGGTTTTCCGGTACGTTTTGCATATTCCATACCGGCATCGTAGTCATCAAACTGCGCATGTACTTCATTGGTGTATAAGTTGAAGTCTTGTGTATTCATGGGAGGAGCAAATGCGCTGACAGCTTTCAAAGGAGCACCCCATAAGCCCGGTACCATATATACAGCAAATGCAAGTGAGATAAGAGCCATAAAAAAACGGGCAACACCTACTTTATCATCATCATCATCGTGAGGGAATTTGATCTTACCCAGCAAATAGAAGCCTAGCAAAGCGAAAATCACAATCCACAAAGCAAGGAATGTTTCACGGTCTAGGATTCCCCATCCATAAGCCAAGTCAGCAACCGACAGGAATTTCAAAGCAAATGCGAGCTCAAGGAAACCTAATACTACTTTAATTACATTCATCCAACCACCGGATTTAGGCATGGATTTCAGCCAAGACGGGAACATGGCAAACAGTGTGAATGGCAACGCTAATGCAAGAGCAAAACCTAACATGCCGATAGCAGGGGCAACTACACTACCTGTAGTGGAAACTTCTACCAACAAAAAGCCGATGATAGGACCTGTGCATGAGAATGAAACCAAAGATAGGGTGAATGCCATCAGGAAGATACTTAACAAACCACTGGTCTGTTCCGCTTTACTGTCTACTGCATTGCTCCATTTTGAAGGAAGAGTAAGTTCGAATGCTCCAAAGAAAGAGGCTGCAAACACAATTAGCATCAAGCAGAAGAATATGTTAAAAATAGCATTTGTGGAAAGTGCATTCAAGGCACTGGCACCGAATATCAAGGTTATGGCAAGACCTAATAATACATAGATCACTACGATAGAAGCACCATATGTCCATGCATCACGGATTCCTTTCTTTTTGTCTTTGCTACGTTTTAAAAAGAAACTTACCGTCATTGGGATGATAGGCCATACACAGGGCGTAAATAAGGCAAGTAATCCACCGATAAACCCGGCAAAGAAGATGTAAATCCATGAACGGTCTTGTTGTGATGTCGTTTCGCCAAATGCGTTCAGCTCTTGGATAACCGGAGTCCAATAATCTTGGACAGCAGTGTCATTGCCGATCAGGGCGGCAGTTGTAGCACTATCTGTTGCGGTAGTTGCAGTAGCTGTTTCCGCTACAGGAACTTCCGTTATGGCTGTTTCTGTTTTTGCGGGTTCAGTAGTCTTGCTTGTAGTGGCAGCGGCAACTCCTTTTCCGGAGAAAGAGAAAGAAACTTCAGTAGGAGGCAGACAGTTTTCATCGTTGCAGGCACCGAATTCCATATAACCTTCTATCATATAGGTAGCGCCCGTTATTTTTAGTTTCTGAATGAAAATGGCAGTGTTCTCAAAGTAACGTAATTTCATTTCAAACACCTTGTCGAAGTTTTCAATTTCTTTACCTTGTGGAGTGAGCTTTCCTACTAATTCTACTCCTTCTATCTTGTCTACGTTGAAAGTAGCGGAGATAGGACCTCCCGAAGGAAGATCAGTGGAATAAACGTGCCATCCGGCATCAATCTTACCAGTGAATACTATTTGTGCTTCCGTATCGGAAATCGTCTTTAACTCGGTTTTGAATTGTACCGGATCTTGAATCTGGGCAACTGCCGGAAGCAATGCCATAACGATTAAGAGGCAACTTAAAAAAAACTTCTTTTTCATTACGTATTATTTAAATTTGGATTAATGTTCATACCGCAAAGTAAGGGATAATATCTTAGATATGCCTCTTTATACCTATATTAATATCGGCAATTGCTGTTTTCAGAATAAAAAAAAGAGCAAAAAGATAACCTATTGCTCTTTTTGAAGTTCCATAACTTTGTTCCTATATTGGGAGGGAGTCATTCCCACTGAGGATTGGAAAAGGTTATAAAAGGTGGAAATGGAGTTAAATCCCAGCTCTGTAGAAATGGCTTTCAGCGGAGTTTCGTTATTGGGGTCGGATAATAGACGGATAGCTTCTTCAATACGGAAACGGTTTACATAATGAGTGAAGGATAGTTTGGATTGTTCATTGATGATACGTGATAGATAAGTACGGTTAGTTCCTAATATTTCTGCTACTTTGTCTTTTGTTATAAAATTGTCTTTGTAAATTTTTTCTTCTCTCATAATACGCTCTAATGTACGGAAAAGTTCTAAACTTTTCTCGTCGGTGAGTGAGGAGGAAGCATATTTTTCGGAAGTAGAAACCATGGAGGGGGCATTGGTTTCCAATTCTTTTATACGGCGATTCAGTTCCGTTTCTCTTTTGATTGCTTCTTGATTTTGCTTGACTATACTTAAATAAAGTTTGTTTTTACGGTGGTAGAGGTAATAAAGCAATCCTAGAACAATCACAATGATAATAAGAATAAATGTCTGTTGTTGTATACGCTGTTCTTTCTGCATTACATCCAGTTTGCTTTGTTTTATCAAATTTTCCTGCCGCTCAGAGTCGTATTTGAATCGCATTTCACTTAAATCTCTTTCTTTGTCCTTGTTGAAAAGACTGTCGTTTTCCAAACGGAATATTTTATAATATTTCAGTGCGTCATGATATTGGTGCAATTGCTCATAGCAGGTGGACAGATTTTCGTATAGTTCATTGCGATGGATGGCGTTGACGCGTGCATAAGAAATAGCTATTCCTTGTTTTAACAATAAAATAGCTTCTAGTTGTTTGTTTTGCTGCATTAGTATACGTGCATATCCCAAATGGGCATAGACAATAGAGGAAGTTTGTGCCGCCTGTTTGTCCTTCATGGCTTTTTTGTAATATTCCAAGGCCTGGGCATATTCACCCATATCATATAATATATTGCCAAAGAGATTGTAGGTATGGGCTTGGTCGTAGAAATCATTTTCCAGCATCAATGTTTCGGCTTCATGTATATATTTCATTGCTTCCTCATTCTGTTTCATTAAAAAATACATATAGGCAGAATTTACTGCACCGGAATAAATGATGTATGGATTACGCATACTGTGTCCTAATTCATAACATTCTAATGCGTATTTGATACCGGCTGTATCTTTTTTGAGGTAATAGATGTTTGCTAAATTGCCTAAAAGCAAAGCGTATTGTTGTTGGAAATTATTTTGTTGTGCCAACTGGATACCTTTATAAAGCCATCGTATGGCACGGTAATAATCGGTTTCAATATTTGCAGAGTAGAGTCCGAGACTACCATAGACGGAACAAAGGGTGGAGTCATTATTCAGTTTGGTTGCTAGTTCAAGAGAAAGGTTCAAGTTTTTTTTGGCTATTTTTTCCCGTCCGCTCATCATTTGTGCTTGTGCTTGGTAGATATATGAATAGAGTTGGAGTAGAGGATTTTTAGTCTTGTCCGCTACGTTTTTCATAATCTCGGCGTAAGTGATGGTTTTGGAATAATCTCCTTTATTTAAATAGTATTGGCATAGAAACTTTAATGCATCCCCGTTATCAGGTTCTTTCCTAATGATCTCCAACTGTTTCTCAAGGATGACGGGGCGCTTTTGTGCATGTACACAAAAGGATATTCCCAAAAGTAACAGTAAGAAAAGACATTTTAGTTTCATATGCTTTTTTTCGGTTGAGAGTGCAAATATAATAAAACCTTTAATTTTTCTTGTTCAAAAGTCTTGCATATTTAAAATAAAGTCGTACCTTTGCAACGCTTTCAACAAAAAGCACTTCTGAAAGGAAGTTTTGGAGAGGTGGCAGAGTGGTCGATTGCGGCGGTCTTGAAAACCGTTGTACCGCGAGGTACCCGGGGTTCGAATCCCTGTCTCTCCGCTGAAACAAAAACGAAGGACTTCACAAAAGCCTTTAAAAACAGCATTAAAGCACCGTATATCAATAGATTACGGTGCTTTTTCTATATAGGCACCCCAACAAGGTGAAGGCTTGTATGTAGGGTTTGGCAGTCAAAGTTCAGTAAATTTCTGCTACACTGGCTGCTACAGATTGACGACCCATCAAAAAAATGTAGCAGTGACTGCTAAATGAAGCCCATTTTGAAGCCCTTGAAATCATTGATTCATAACAAATTATGTCGAACTTTGTAGCCGTAATGCTACACAAAATTTGAATCGTTATGAAAATGATTTTTAAAGTGTCGTACTATGTGCGTTCCAACTATGAAAACAAACAGGGGAAATCACCGCTGATGATTCGGATTTTCCTGAATGGAGAAATGCTGAATGTTGGTTCTTCCGGAATCTGCATTGATAAGAAACTATGGGACAGTTCCACCAGTCGGATGAAAGGTCGCAGCAGCGAGTCCTTGAATTTGAATGCTCAATTGGATAACATTTCAAGTTCTCTGCAAACGATTTTCAAGAAACATGAATTTGACGAAGACCTTACACTTGATAAAATCAAGAGCATATTCTTGGGAAAGAATAAGGTCAAGACCACGTTTGTAGAGT
>OHEU01000910.1_pt1 | contig 15012 bp, 14 predicted proteins | sample 1567341 | NCBI WGS metagenome assembly OHEU01 (sample SAMEA3879524, study PRJEB24766) | human gut metagenome | biome: human-associated habitat; feature: feces | place: USA | collected 1985/1987 | reverse complement strand
CCGCGTATCTGTCTTCACATGCAACTAATCGCTATTTTATCCCGAACTGAGGTATTTTTTGGATAACCAACAGGGCACCCGTCTTCTTTGCCGACGAGTGCCCTTGTTTTTTGTTTGTGTGGATCATGCAGAAATCCTTAACGGCATGATGACATGATGACATGATGACATGATGGCGATTTAGTTGTAGCCATTGTGCTCATGGAGCAACTTGATGATTCTGTTTACACCTGACGCTCAGAATCCACCGTTGGATTAATATGCTGTCTCATAATCCGCGTTATTTATTCGTCAAAGCCTATTGTTTCGTCTGCTATTGCTAAGAACAGTTCCATTTTAACTTGTTCGTTGAAGTCCTCCTCCCCGTCGAGAATGGAAGAAATCAATTTGTCCAGCAACTCCTTTTCAATTCTTCCAGCAGCAAGATGATAGCTGATATTCTCCATCTCCGAAAGGAATCGCTTGATACAATACAGATAGCCATTCAGTGATAGGAACAATACGCCTATCGTGATTGAAAGTCTTTTGTTGCCGTCAGAGAAGGAATGGTTACGATTGACAGACCACACCAGATGCACTAGCTTATCCTTGAATGAGGGATAGTAGTCATCATTCTGCACCATCTCAAGCGCACTTTCCAGATAGCCGATATTTATGTCTGAGCAGTCTCCACCTCCACTGTGTTCTATGGTTGACCGATGTGTAGCGAGTGCTTGCTCCAATGTAATGTATATCGTCATATTAGTCGCGCTCCTTTAATCGTTTCAATGCATCCTCATACTGCTCCAGTCTCTTCTCAAGATCCATGCTCTTTTCACCAAGGAATCTGTCGAAGTCTGAAGACGGCACACTGCTGATATACTCTTTCAGATTTTCGTGCAGCGCATCGCGGAAACACAGGTCTCTGCTTGCCATCTTATTTCTGGCTTTTTCTCTCAGAGGCTCAAACGCCCTGAAACTTTCAAAGTCTACAAATAATCGATCGGTCTCTGCGCTTGACAATTTGCGGCCCAAATATGTTGACTTTTTCTTCAACGCGTCAGCAAAACCAACTTCATAACTTGCTATGATATCCAGCACCTCGCTATACATGGTGTCACGTACTTTCTCATTAGCAGCAAGTTTCAAGACTTTTCGATATTCAGCAGCATTCTCCTTGAAAATACTTTTGTAGATCTTATCGGTATAGACCATATACTTGAAGTTACCCATATCTACATAGTCCCTTAGAGCATCAGTAAACTCTTTGCGATAATCTTCACCCCTAAGTATGTTGTCGACAAAGTCTTCGTCTCGTTGGTTGATGTACTTGGTGCTTCCACCCGTACGCTTGTTGATGGTATCAATGACAATGTCCAAAATGGTGCTCCTGAGCTGCATGGCTTTCTGGCTGTCAGTGAGCAACATGGCGATATTCAAGAGTGTGCGGAAGTTGTATATACCCAGCACTGTGGTTTTGGTACCGAAATCGATTTCGGCACCAACACTATTCTGCACTACTAACTTAAAGTCCATCAAGCGTTTACCTCGAAGCACCTCGTAGCCGTTGCGTTCCAGTTCCCTGGCATGTTTCTCCAGGCAAAGTTCTATGGTTCGCTCTGTAACCTCGAAGAAATCAGCTATCTGCTTCTTTACGAACTTATATTCGTTCTCAAACAAGATGCCCTTGATACCAACTGCCTTCTGGATTTCCGCGACGGCCAGTTGGTTGTTGAGCACATTCTGTCGCATGACAGACGAGCTTGCAAAATTCTTTTCCATAGTCTACACGAGTTTGATTTTACCTGTTAGTAACTGCTGCATCATGCCTACTTCTGTATTCTTGAATCCTTTTGATTTATACCCATCGAGCCTCACTTTACCCGTAAGCAGGTTCTGCAAGCCATTTGGCCGTGCGTTTCTGTTCGGCAAGGACAACCTTGATTCTATTGAGATCTTTATTTGCCATCTTTTTGAGCATTATATTCCAATTACAAAGGTACAGTTTTCTCTTGAAACAAAGAAGAAAGCCACGGAATTATGCACACAATTATGCGTTTTACGTCTATTTTAACTCAAAAAGCATCTATTTTCCCCTCAGAAAATTAGTCTTCTGCATTTTCGTGATGATTTTCATTGATTTTACGTTCTTTTCAAAGAAAGGGGTTGTACAATAGTGGCTTAAAGGCTAAAAGCACTACCTTTGTAAATAATATCAAAACAGAGTATAATGGAAGAAAACAATATAACAGTAGATAAAGCTGTCCAAACAATAAAAGGGGCAATTTTGCGAGCTCAAGCACAGGCAAGCCAATCTGGTAATGCCATACAGTTGTCTTTATATTATGGTATAGGGCGTTATGTGTCTATCAATTTACAACAAGCACATTGGGGCGCAAAAGCTCTTGATACTATTAGTGAGAGATTGCAGCGTGAATTGCCAGGATTAAGAGGCTATTCTTCAGGCAACTTGAAGAAAATGCGTATCTTCTATGAGGAATGGCAATGCCTTTCAATTGGTTCGCCATCGGCGAACCAATTACAACAGCTTGAAAATAAGATAGAAGAAGGTGTTGAAATAGGAGAAAAAACACTCCTTTGTATTAACAGACCTATAGAGTCCGCAGACTTACGTATAGAGGATTTCGTGGGCATTAGTTTTACTCATCATATGGAAATTTTGCATAAAACTACCACTTTAGAAGAGCGTATCTACTACATACATCAAGTGAACTTGCACCATTGGAACAAGTACGTATTACGGAAATACTTATCTGATGATCTATATCACCATCAAGGCAATATGCCTAACAATTTTCCGAAAGCGATACCTGACTTCAAGCAATCAATGAAAACAATATCAATGTTTAAGGATGAATATTTGCTTGATTTCATCAATACTGAAAATTTGGGACTGGAGATAGAGGATATTGACGAACGTGTAGTTGAGCAAGAAATTGTAAGAAACATGCGCGATTTCATTCTTCAATTCGGAAAGGATTTTATCTTTATGGGTAACCAGTATCGTGTCGTACTTGAAGGAGAAGAAATGTTCATAGATCTTTTGTTCTTTAGTCGAGAACTTGCAGCAATGGTAGCCGTAGAACTAAAATACGGTAAGTTCAAGCCTTCATATTTGGGACAACTATGTACATATCTACAGGCATTAGACCTTACTGTAAAAAAGCCACACGAAAATCCTTCTATTGGTATTGTGTTATGCAAAGAAATGAACAAGGCTTTTGTTGACATTGTTGTAAGGAACTACGACAGCCCAATGGGAGTAGCAACATATAAAACCAAACAAGATATGCCTGAAGAATTACAGAAGGCTTTGCCTGATTTGGATAAGATGAAAGATTTATTTTGCAAATCGTTGTAAATGTGTATTCGCATTTTATAAAATACGAATTAAGGAGTAAGGCTATAATGTTCTTACTCCTTTTTCGTATCTGTCACAATGGATGTTAGGGGCTTTAGATGGCGATGCCGTACTTTTTATACTTTTATATACAGCAATAACTGTCATTCAAATGTTAAAAATCGGATAGGATTGACAGAAAATCCAAGTAAACCTTGTTCGTTTTGAAGAAAATTTGTTATTTTTGCAGTGGCTCTCGAATCTGTGCGTCAAATTGGGTTTACTCAATGTCGATACACAGACAGCCAACGCCGAGCTGAAATCTGAGAAGTCCAAACAACTTTCTCGGTAATAAGCGGGCAATGGGTGGGAAGAGGGTCAAGACATATAGAAGGCGTTTATCTGACGCTGTGTTTGAGACGAACTGGAATCTTGCAACCTCTCAGTATCTAAGTCTCGAATATGGTCAACGGTAGATGTCCCGGGTGTGATTATATCAATCCCGTGGAGACCTTGTAAGCATGGATTGTACCATTTCGGATGCAATCAAATGTTTTATATAGGTCTCTTAACGGTATCGGTTTTCATATCGGCGTGGGCTCTGACGTTGTCTGTTCGACTTAGATAGGCAATGCAAGAGCCTCAGTTCGTGGAATAGACAACAGGACGATTCCACGCTTTTTTGTGCCAAATAGTTGCTAATTTAATGCAAGACATAAAAACGATATGAACGCATTGATTAATGCGCATACCCATCGAGGTCGAAGCAGATCTCCTTACGCTGGACTTACCTCCAACGTCCTCCCCGAAGCTCAACGCTCACATACAGGGGTGTCCTCGGACTATGTACAAAAGGCAAATCACGAATGGTTCGTGTTGCGAGTTACATACAACAGAACACAGAAAGCACATGGCATCATATCAACCTCTGACGTTCAGTCATATATGCCTATGCATTATGTTATAAAGAAAGAGATTGGGAAGAAGAAGCGAATTTTACAGCCTCTTCTTCCCAATCTTCTTTTTGTATATACTACAAGGGAAGTTGTAAACTCCATTATCAAGAAAAAAGGAGATGAAACATCTGTATTAAAATTTTATCTTGATAAGACAAAACCATTGGAGGAAAATGGCAAACATCCTCCTCTTACCATTCCATTTACAGCAATGATAAACTTTATTAAAGCAACAAGTACCAGTAATGAACATGTACGAATAGTATCATCAGAGCAATGTCATTACAAAAGTGGTGATATCGTTAAGGTGATCGACGGAGAATTTGAAGGTGTTACAGGGAAAGTTGCGCGCATTGCAGGACAACAACGTGTCGTTGTGGAAATATCTGGTTTATGTTTGGTGGCAACAGCTTATATTCCAACAGACTTTATCAAGTTTATCAAATAACGCCGCAAGGCAATATTGTTTATTTTAAATTCAATTCATTATGGTAAAAAATGAAAAGAACGAAGAACTTCAGTCAAGAAGAGAGTTCTTCAAAAAAGCTGCCAAGGGAGCTTTACCGATTTTAGGAGCTGTAGTGCTTGCGAGTGCCCCAGGTCTCGCTAATGCTGCAGAAAGTGCAGTAGAGATGGGTTGCAGTACAAACTGTAATGTACGTTGCTCGGGTTGTGGAACAGCATGCTTCAAAGGTTGTTCTAATGGATGCTCTGGTGGTTGTACAGGTTGTCTTAACCGCTAACAAAAAGGAACGTGCAAGAGTTCTCTTTTGCACGTTCCATTTTACTTGAATATGGCTAAAGAAAGGACGATAACATTCATTGTCACAAAAGATTGTCAATTAGTGTGCAAATACTGCTATTTGGTCGGCAAGAACCCCAATGAAAAAATGACATTAGATGTGGCAAAAAAGGCTGTTGATAAAATTCTCGAAAATTCTTATTTTTTTAATGAAGAAAGAGTTGTTTGGGATTTTATTGGTGGTGAACCTTTATTGGAAATAGACTTAATTACCAATATCGTTGATTATATTGAAATGCGATTAGAAGCATTATCTCATCATTGGAAAAATAATTACGGAATAAGGATTACGACAAATGGACTTTTGTATAAGTCGCAAAAGGTTCAGAATTTTATTTCTAAATATCAGAATATCTTAAACTTAAGTATTTCAATAGATGGTACCAAAAGGAAGCAAGATTTAAATCGTGTTTTTCCCAACGGAAAAGGTTCTTATGATATTGTATCGAGATCTGTAAAACTTTGGTCAAGACAGTTCGATAATATTGCAACAAAAATGGTAATATCTAGTGAAGATTTACCTTTTGTAGCAGAAAGTGGCATTCATCTTCTTGAATTAGGAATAATTAAATTGGATATGAACCTTGTTGTTGAAGATGTTTGGCATGAGGGTGACGATCTAATTTTAGAAGAGCAGTTGATAAAATTTGCAGATGAAGTTATAGATAAAGGATTTTACAAAGATCGTAAACTATATATCTTTGAAGAGTGTATTGGGCATCCTTTCAATCCAAATTTTGAAAGTAATCCTTGTGGAAGTATGATGTTATCAATAGATTCACATGGTAATTTTTACACATGCCTTCGCTTTGCACAATATTCTCTTCGTTCTAAACAAGCACGATATATAGGGAATATAAAAGACGGTATAAATTATAATTTATTAAGGCCTTTTTATATTATTGACGAACTATCCCAAAGCCCATTAAAATGCCAAATGTGTGATGTCGCAACTGGATGTAGATGGTGTCCTGCGGAAAATTACGATGCTTCTTCTACCTCAACTATATTTGAGCGAAGTACTGCCATTTGTAAAATGCACAAAGCTCGTGTAAGAGCCAAAAACTATTATTGGAATAAATTAAAATACAAGAAAGCATAAATGGAACAAGAAATTAAGCAAATTGACCGTGGATGGTTAGAGGGGGCTGCCAAAACAATTACATTCATAGTTACGAAGGATTGTCAATTAGCATGCAAGTATTGTTATTTAGTTGGCAAAAATGAGAACGAAAGAATGTCTATTGAGACAGCAAAGGCTGCTGTAGACTACATTCTTGATACAAGAGACTTTTTTAATGAAGAATCTGTTATATGGGAATTTATTGGTGGCGAACCTTTTCTTGAGATAGATTTGATAGACAATATTTGTGATTATATTAAAACACAAATGTTTGTAAAGAATCACCATTGGTTTAATTCATATAGATTTAATTTTGCAACAAATGGTATAAATTACAATTCTTCTAAAGTTCAAAATTTCATCAAGAAAAACTGGACTCATCTAAGTATAGGTATAACAATAGATGGAACCAAAATAAAACATGACCTGAATAGAGTTTATAAAAATAGTGAAAAGGGGTCTTATGATGATGTTGTCTTGAATATACCTTTATGGCTCAATCAATTTCCGACCTCTGGAACCAAAGTAACAATTAGTAGTCCTGACATTCCTTACATTAAAGAAAGTGTTTTACATCTTTATTCTTTAGGAATACATGAGGTTAATATCAATGTCGTGTATGAGGATGTGTGGAATGAAGGAGACGATATGAAATTTGAGGAGCAACTATTGTTGTTGGCAGATGAAATCATAGATAATGGTTTTTATAAAGACTATGTATGCTCTTTCTTTTCTGAAACAATAGGCAAGCCTATGGATATTAACTCTGACAACAGAAATTGGTGTGGCGCAGGAAGAATGCTATCTATTGATGCTGCTGGAAATTTTTATCCTTGCACTAGATTTGCACAGTATTCCCTACGCTCCAAGTCTGCAAGAGTCATTGGTAATATCAATGATGGAATAGATAAAAACAAAGTACGTCCATTCATTGTTCTAGATAGAATTGTTCAAAGCAAGCAAGAATGCATTGAATGTAATGTTGCAAGTGGTTGTGGATGGTGTCAAGGAGAAAACTATGATATATCAGAAACTGGCACAATTAGTCAAAGAAGTACTGCCATTTGTAAGATGCATAAGGCTCGTGTTAGAGCAAATAATTATTATTGGAATAAATTATATCGGAAGTTAGAAATAGACGGAACGCCAAAAGATATAATAAAACGTGTAAAAAACAACCCTTCATTCTGCTAATATGCTACAATATCTAATAATTCAATTGTGCGATACAAGCACATCATTTTGTCATTATACAAATGACAAGACAAAAGCCAAGTTAATAAGTCTTAGCAACTTAAAGCTTGGAATTAAATTCGCAATGAAACAGAATCTAATGATTCAGTTTCTTTATCCAGATTATGACATACCAGAAGAATATAAGACTGTCATAAACTCAATTGATCATAGTGACATTGTCGCTTCTACGTGTGAAAATGAGACGCTTAGAGAAAATGCTGACATTGTCATTATTTCTGATTGGACAGCTTTGGAGTATTACAAGTTTCGAAAAGATTCAATATACGCTTTAAGAACAAGTAAAGACGACTTGTTTGATCGCTATTTGTGGCTAAAGCCAATAATCTCAAAAGTGTATCGTTTGAATATCATAATAACTGATATTGAAAACTTCACCACTGAAGACTTTAACAGATACAAGCAGATTCTTCATGTCCTTTCTAATCAATTAGCGGACGTTTTTAATAATAATGATAGTGTTCAATTGAATTTACTAACAGATCGTATTATTTTAAACAAGATGAACAACTGCAATGCTGGCTTTTCCCATTTAACACTTGCTCCTAATGGATTGTTGTATATATGTCCAGCATTTTATGCTGATAAAAAAACTCATCAAAGTAAATATCCTGAATATGATTTCTGTTTGGGAGAGATGTGCAATGATATACACATTCCAAATGAAAGTCTTTACAAATTGGAAAATTCTCCATTATGTAGAACTTGTGATGCTTTTCAATGCAGAAGATGCATATGGCTCAACAAAAAAACGACATTAGAAGTTAATACTCCAAGTCATGAGCAATGTGTTATATCGCATTTAGAAAGAAATTGTAGCAAGGAGTTATTGGAATCTATTAGGAAGCAACATGATAGTCTTTCTGATATTGAGATACCTCCAATAGACTATTTGGATCCTTTTGATAATCGCAAAGAATGGTAATGATAGCAAAAACTACACTATTAATAATGGCGTTGATGACCACTGTAGTTTCTATAAGTGCAGAGGGTCTCGAACGTAGTATGATGAAATGTATATGGGTTTCTGTGTCAAGTCGACATAATGCAAAAGAGCAAGATATTGTTTCGCGCGCTAATCAATATCTTGGTAGAACCGTTTACGTTGAGATTGATTCTATAAAGAATATACATAATACACATTATATTATAGGACATGATATAAAGTGGAAAAAGATAGATTCAAAAACATTTGTATACCATAACGAAATAGAGAACTTTAAATTTATATTTTATGCTAAATATAGCGATGATTTTAGTTGTCTATCCCTTAAGAAAATTGTCTGGGAAGGTGAGCCTGATTGGGGAATGGCTATGAGGAATGAATTTTTCATAACAGAATATTATGTAGATGTAGCCCAAAAAGTAGAACCATGTAAATCTCAAGATGAATTTGAGAATAAATTTATTAATTTTCCATTTAAATAAATACATATGCAAAATAGGAAATTGGTGGGACACGTAACACCCGAAGAAAAGGATGAAATTCAGACTATTTTTGAAAGAAGAAATGGATTGAATGAACTTGCCAAAATCGTAACTCCCGAGAATGTGGAACTGTATGAAAAACTAGTTAAAGATTTAGGAGAAACTTCTACTAAATTCCAAAATTGGTGGGATAATATGGCTAGTAAATATAATTGGGAGATGACAGATGATGGTCGATGGGAGATTACCTTTGACAAATGTGAAATCTATCTTATTACGAATGAGTAAGAGTGGCGCGATACGACTACGATAAACTTGTGAATAACAAAAGTTTGTAATATGATTAAGAAAAGAGATACTTACTTATTATCGGCTATTCTATTGTTTTCTATGCCAAGCAACGCACAAAGAACAACGGATATGCTGAATGACACGACGCATTTGGACGAGGTGGTGGTCGTGGGTTATGGCACACAGACAAGGAAACAGTTGACCAAGAGTGTGTCGTCAATTGGAAAGGCAGACATCGAGCGGCTTGCCCCAACAACAATGTCTATTCAAGATATTTTGAGTAGTGGATTGGCTAAGGGTGTGTTGTCAATTCAAAATACAGGTGAGCCTGGCGCACCACCAACTATCAATGTGCGTGGTACGACCTCACCTTATCCTAATCTCACTACAAGTACCCTCAACAACGCACCGCTGTATGTAATTGACGGAATACCAATGTTTGTGGAAGCAAATTCACTCAATCCTTTATTGTGTTATTCTCCTACAGACATTGAAAGTATTGACATCTTAAAAGATGCTGCAGCTACGGCGATATATGGATCACGTGGTGCAAATGGTGTTATAATGATTAGAACAAAGGTAGGAAAGAAAAATGAAAAGCCACAAATATCTTTTGGGTATTCCTATAGCATTGCTAGACCAATAAAGAAATATAAGGTTTTAAATAATTCTCAATTTAGAACTCTATATTCAGAAATGATAAACAATAGCATAGACGCATACAACAAGGGATACGTATGGGATTATTCCCAATTGGAATATTTTGCAAATATTTCAACGTTGGGAGACGTGAATCCGTATACAGGTGGTGAGAGTATAAAATTTGAAGGATTAAAATCAGATGCTTTTGGCAACGAAAATATTGATTGGCAAGATGAAATAGAACGTACTAATGCAGGTACACATCAATATAATGTAGCTGTAAGAGGCGGATCTAACAATACAATTTATTCTGTTTCATTTCACGGTTCAAATAAAGAAGGAATATACAAGAATGATAATTTGAACACATATGGTGGACGTTTATCTTTAGAAACAGATTTGACTAAAGGTATAAAAATTGGAACAAATGCCAGTTACTCAGAATCAAAAAGAAATTTTTCTTTGTCAGACGAGTTTTATTGGTATACTCAACCATTCGTGGTTAGACCTGATTTGCCGATAAAAAATAGTGCTGGAGATTATAATAAAATTGATGAAATCGGTATGATGGGAGGAAACGGTTTATACTCCCCTAATCCAGTAGCCATGTTGAATATGAAAAATTCACATGAAAGTAGTCAATTATTAGCTAATGCTTATGCTGAATTTTCAATATACAAGGGACTGAAATTTAGGGCTGATTATGGACATACAAATTACAAGTATGAGTCGAGCTATTTCCGACCAATTATTACGCAGCAAGACCAATCTATATTAGGTGAATCACCAATTTCTACACTTACTCTTTGGAATGGAATATATAAAACATCTACTGCGAATTTTCAAGTAGACTACAAACTTGATACAGGGAAACACAATATTAATGCCCTATTGGGATATGGAACAGAACGCACAAGAAATGTTTTAACAACACTGACTTATGAAGGATTCCCCAACGATGAAGTTCTAAATAATGTAGCATCAGCAAAATGGAGTTCTGGACAAAACCAAATACTTCAAAAACATGGTTTAAACTCATGGTTCACTCGTCTAAATTACGGATATTTCAATAAATATTTCGCAGAATTTAGCTTCAGAGCCGATGCTTCATCAAAATTTGGTCCTAACAACCAATGGGGATATTTCCCTGCATTTTCTGCTGCTTGGGTAGCTAGTCAAGAGAATTTCTTCAAACATTTTAGATGGCTTGATAATTTAAAATTTCGTGCAAGTATAGGTCAAACAGGTTCGACAAATATAGATGATTTCTCTTATAGACAGTATTATAGTTCGAAAGGACAATATATTGGTAATTCTTCTATTGTGCTCAATGATATGCTACCTAATAAAGGCATTAAATGGGAGAAAACAACAGAAAGCAATTTCGGAATTGATTTTGCCTTTTTAAATAATCGCATATATGGTAATATAGACGTTTACTATCGTAAAACGGATGGTGCGTTAGCACCTGCACCACATATCGCAGAGTCGGGACAGCACTATTACTTTGGCAACATAATAGATTTAACCAATAAAGGATATGAAATTTCGTTTGGAGCAGATATTGTAAAGAATAAGGATTTCATCTGGAAAACAATACTAAATTTGTCATCAAACAGGAGCGTAATAGACAAACTTAATGATGCGCAAATAAGTCCTGACTTACAAGAATCATTTATTGTAGGTTATCCTGTAGGAACAATCAAAGGATATGTCGTTGATCATATTGTTCAATCACAAGAGGAAATAGATGCATTAAATGAGAATGCGTGGAAGCTTTATGAACAAGAATATCAATCAACAACTGGAGTTGGCGACTACTTATATAAGGATATTAATGGTAATGGAATTATTGACGACAATGATAGAACTATTATTGTAAATCCAGAACCAACTTTTTTTGGTGGATGGTTTAACCAATTCTCATATAAAAGTTTTACACTTTCATTTACGATGCAGTTTTCTTATGGAGGAGAAGCTCTCTATACACAATTACAAGAAGATGCCAATTCATTACTGGCGCATAGTGTAAGTCCTGAAATGTATGGAAACTTTTGGACACCAGAACGAAAAGAAGCAAAATATGCTAGATTGGCACCTGGCTTGTATAATATGAATAGTGAGGTTAACGATAGGTATGTTTTTAGTACTTCTTATTTGAGAATGAAAAATATAACATTCTCCTACAACATCCCCAATAAAATATTGCAAAGATTTCATGCCAATAGCGCAAATATATTTCTTACAGCAACAAACCTGTTCACGATTTGCAACTGGCCGGGGTTAGATCCAGAAACTTTAACTCCTGGAGCTACATATATGGGGCGTAATACAGATCCATACCCATTAAGTAAATCAATATCAATTGGACTAAATTTGCATTTTTAATCTAAAGCACATTTTACAATGACAATAAGAACAATAATATATAGCATTGCCCTATTTGCATTAACTTCATGTGAGCAGTTGGGGTCTGTAAACGACATTACTCCAGAATATGTCCTTACAGATAAAAATGTTTTTGTTGATGCTAATTCGACAGAAGCTTTTGTTGATGGATTATATCAGCATTGACGTAGTGATGGGATAACCCAAATGAGAAATTGTATGTCTCTATTAACAAGGACTTCAAATAATTCATCTGTACCAAAAGCATATGAATTTAAAATCAATGATGTTAGTCCACGTTCATCATTAGTATTTGACTACTATAGCAATTTATATTTGATAATAAATCAAGCTAATACCATAATTAATTATCTCCCAAAATCAACGCCTAAATTATTGAATGAAGAACGGAAAAAAGAAATAATAGGAGAAGCATATTTTAACCGTGCCATTGCATATTTCATGTTACTTCGTTCATTCGGTGAGTTTTGGAACGAAGATTCGGCGCTTGGAGTCGTTATTTATGAGACTCCAGTGAGTGACAATATTGGTAAAGCAAGATCTTCAGTAAAAGACTGTTTTGAGATTATTAATAGCGACTTAGACAAGGCTTCTTTATTATTGGCTTCAAAGGAATTTAATAATTGCAAAGCGAATAAACTAGCAGCAAAAGCAATAAAAGCTAGAGTAAAACTCTATCAAAACGATTTTGAAAGCGCAAAAACACTTGCCCAAGAAGTTCTTACAGAAAGTGAAAAGATTTCTATAAAATTAGAGGAGAACTATGCAGATATTTATCAACATACGTATAATTCACCTGAATTGCTGTTCGCTATCTATACTTCATACCCTCAGGAAACAATATCAAAAGGATTATTTTTTGATTTTTATTATAATGGTTTTGGTTATACATTACAAACAATTGCTGACGAACTCGTTGACGGAGCAGAAGATGGTAATTTTGTAACAGGAGAAGGACTTGATTATAGGTATAAATCTGTCTATGTAACAGATGAATGGGAGGATGGGTCCGAAACCCTATGCAAAAAATACACAAACAATGTGAATGGAACAGATTGTAATCCGTATTATTTTATCAGATTAGCAGAAGTTTATTTAATAAAAGCTGAAGCTGAAGCAAGACTGAATAATCTGTCAGAATCTCGCAAATGTTTAAGTGTCGTAACCAATCGTGCAGGATATAAACCAAATTATACAAATCAGATAGAAAATAAGGATTTGTTATTACAAATATTTCGCCACAAATATATCGAACTAAGTGCTGAAAATAATGAAGAATGGTTCGATATGGTTCGTTATAACTGTCTAGACGGAATAGATTTCGTATCATATGGCTATTTGCGATCTTTTGCGCATAAAAACCTACCAATCCCTTACGATGCTTTGGCAGGTAATGCTAAATTGATTCAAAATCCAAGTTACATTTTTAGCAACAAAGATTAAGTATATGTTTTGATTGTACTAGGCTAAATGAAGTTTACGTTTATGTAAAATAAGTAATAATAAAATGACACATTTACTATTTGCAACACAGTTGCTATTTATTGGTTCTACTGAATTGCTGCTTATTGGTGGCATAGCCTTGCTCTTATTTGGCGGTAAGAAACTGCCAGAAATGATGCGAGGCTTAGGACAAGGAGTTCGAGAGTTCAAAAAAGGAGTCAATGACACCAAAGAAACCGATGAAAATCCTAATAATGAAAAAGTAGAAAAGAAGGAGTCAGAAGAGAATCCATCAAAAGATGAATTGAAAAATGACGAAAGAAAATGATTCTAATTTAATGACATTCGGCGGACATTTAGAAGTGTTCCGTCGAATGTTATTTCGCATTATTGCTGTTGCTGGCACGCTCTCTGTAATCGTTTTCTTTTGTAAGGAGACCACTTGGGGAATATTGTTAGCCCCAAGTGAATACAATTTCACCACATATACGTTTATAGAGAATATCGTATCGTTATGTGGTTATGATTTCCATTTTGAAAAATTCCATGTTGATTTAATCGCAACAGACTTGTCCAGTCAATTCATGACCCATATTACAACATCTGTGTATTTGGGGGTATTAGGAGCTTCGCCTTATATCCTTTTTGAACTATTCAAATTCGTATCTCCTGCACTTTATGAAAGCGAAAAGAAGTATTCGGTAAGCGTAGCTGTAATAATATATTTATTGTTTATAATAGGAGTCCTCATGAGCTACTATATATTGTTTCCAATTTCATTCCGTTTTTTGGGTACATATAGTGTTTCTGAAAATATTCGCAGTACCATTACATTGGATTCTTATGTTGAAACGTTTACAACTTTGACATTCATTATGGGGATTGTTTTTCAATTACCAGTAATTATGTTCTTTTTAGCAAAATTAGGATTCATATCTTCACAACTATTGGCGAGATATAGGAAGCATGCTTTGATTGTCATTATGCTTGTTGCAGCAATTATAACACCTCCAGATTTGATGACTCTTGTTTTGGTAACAATTCCGTTATACTTACTATATGAAGTTAGTGTAAGAATTGCCAAAATTGTTGAAGCAAATAGATAATTACCAAAAAAAATAGATAAAGAGTGTCACGACATTATTTCTATATAATGCCGTGACACTCTTTTTTATTTGTCTAATTGGGCAGTATCCGTAATGTAGCCAAAGAGGAGTGCCTTGTGGCGGTTGTACTTCTCCTCCAAGTCACGGGTGATAGCCTTGCTCTTATGGTAGTTGTATCGGCTATCCAAACACTTGCCGTTCTCATCCACCCGGATGGT
>OHEU01000893.1_pt1 | contig 15174 bp, 10 predicted proteins | sample 1567341 | NCBI WGS metagenome assembly OHEU01 (sample SAMEA3879524, study PRJEB24766) | human gut metagenome | biome: human-associated habitat; feature: feces | place: USA | collected 1985/1987 | reverse complement strand
ACCTGCGACCACCTGGTCCCAAACCAGGAGCGCTACCGGGCTGCGCTACACCCCGAATGCTTTCAGCTTCAAAGCGGGTGCAAAGATACTACGATTTTTCCAATTGACAAAGAAAAAGGACGGAATTTTCAGTTTAAAGCCTGAAAACGGCTGAACTTCCCGCGTCAAACAGCGCTGGCAGTCTCCCGCACCAGCAGCACGGGAGACTGCTCCTATTGCTCTGCAGGCTTCCGATATTCGAAGCATCCGATGTCGGGCCGCTCGTCGCGGGGTAGTCCGTCGCGGTCGGTGCGTCCCCATCCCTCTGTCGATACTGCCGCCGAGTCGATGGCGTGGGAGACGCTGTCGAGGTGGAAGTCGAAGTACTGCTTGTCATAGTCGATCTTGACGAAGTTCTTTCGTCCGAAGGCCGTTGTGTCCTTGACGTTCTCCCAGATCACCCCCTTGTAGTGGGCCTCGTCGATCGTCTCGGGTTCTCCGGTGCGCAGCAGACAGTGGTCGAACAAGTAGGTCGCCGTCTCCACGTCGGAGAAATTGCCCATGATCTCGTCGTCGGAGTAGCCCGTGACGATGGTGTTGAAGATGTCAAATCGCGTCAGCGGTATCGTCACGTCGCCCTCGTAGCGGTCGCCGAAGCGGAGCGCCACGCCCACGGGCTTTCCAAGGTCGAAGGGGAAGAACTGCGCCAGGGTGCAATGGCGCATCACCACGCTGCCTCCCGTGATGGAGACGCAGTCGATGGAAGCATTGGTGACCTGCGTGTTGTAGAGGTCGAGCTGGCACCCCACGGCATAGAGGCCATAGCCCTGGCAGTTGTGCACCGTACTGTTATAGAGGCGGAGTTTGGTGCGGTCGGCCGCGGAGGAGTCGCAGACGATGCCGTTGTAGGCCGAGTGGAGGTCGGTATATTGGATCTCGTTGTCGAAAGAAGAGGCGTGGAGCCGTATGCCCTGCCACTGTCCCGAGACGCGGTCGTAGGGCAGGTAGTCGAACATGCGGTCGATACGGTCGCCGCGCAGCGTGACGTTGGCCTCGGGCGTTCCCTCGCCGCGCAGCGTGCCATAGACGTCGATGCCAGCATGGTTGGAGAAGTAGAGTGTCGTGCCCGCTCCGATGGTGAGCGTGGCGGCGCTATCCACCTCTATGTTTCCTTTAACCACGATGGGTTTTGTGCTCTGTATCAGCGTGTCACGACTTATCTTTAAACCATCCAGTAGGGTGGCGTCCCAGGACCAAGCCCGTAGGTTGATCTTCTGCTCCACCCCACTCTCCAGGGTGAAGACCAGGTCGTCCTCCAGCAGTTCCGGCACCTCGGAATGGGTGTCGGCAGAGGTCAGCTCTACGAAGACGCGCAGCGAGTCGTCCTTGCGCAGTTCCACGCCGCCGACCTGATAGCCGCTGGCCTGTCCGAGGTACATTCCATCGACATTGACGCGGAAGCCCGTCTGATTGCCCTTGCGCAGGCGGACGCTGGTGCATCGCACGCCGTCGCCCGATCGGTTATAGACCCAGAAGGTGCGGGTCGTGGTGGGCACGCGGGAGAAGGTCGTGTCGAGACTTACCGTGTCGGCAGAGAAGGCCAGCCGGTGGTCGGGCGACGCCGAGAAGGAATCGTCGTCGCTACAGGCCGCCAGGGATAGGACGGCCAAGGGGGCGGCTAAGAGCAAGAGCCGCAAACTCGTCATTTTCATACCTATCAGAACGGCGTTCCGTGCAAAATATTGTGCCTTTATCCCGTCCTTTTTCCTCCATCTGCCACACAAAACCCAAATCGCTTGAAAGTTTTCCGCAAAAAACTTTCCGTAATCGGCTGAAAATAGTTAATTTTGCACGAAAATTACAAAACGAGGTTTGAACAAAAGAAATTACATAACAATCTAGATTCAACTATGTCAGAAACAATTAAGCTACGTAAGGGCTTGGACATCCGTCTGAAAGGACGTGCCGCAGAGACCGTTACCCGCTTGAAGCCGTCGGCAGAGTACTCGCTCGTGCCCGACGATTTCGTTGGTGTGACGCCGAAGGTGGCCGTCAAGGAGGGCGACCATGTCCGTGCGGGCGACGCGTTGTTTGTCAACAAGCGTTTCCCTGAGGTGGGCTTTGCGTCCCCAGTCAGCGGAACGGTGACGGCTGTTGTGCGTGGTGATCGCCGCAAGGTGCTCCGCGTCACGGTGAAGGCCGACGCCCAGCAGGAGTATGCCGATTTTGGTGTGAAGGATCCCTCGAAGCTCGATGGAGCTGCCGTTGTCAAGGCCTTGCTTGAGGCTGGTCTCTTCGGCTACATCGACCAGCTTCCCTATGCCGTCTCCACCACTCCCGACACGATGCCGCGACAAGCCGCTGCAGGGCGACTTCGAGCTGGAGCTGAAGGGCCAGGAGAAGGACTTCCAGGCTGGTATCACGGCTTTGTCGCGCATCGCGCGCGTGCATCTTGGCGTGGGCGCTCAGCAGACCTCCCAGGCGCTGCTTGGTGCGAAGAACGCTGAGGTGACGGTCTTCGACGGTCCCTGTCCTGCCGGCAACGTCGGTGTGCAGGTGAACCACCTCGACCCGGTCAACAAGGGCGAGACGGTCTGGACAGTCGATCCCACGGCCGTGCTCTTCTTCGGTCGCCTGTTCAACACGGGCAAAGTCGATCTGCGCCGCATGGTAGCCGTGGCAGGCAGCGAGATCAAGTCTCCCGCCTATGTCGAGGCTTTGGTCGGCACGCCGCTGAAGGAGATCATTGACGGCAACGTGAAGAGCGACCGCCATGTGCGTCTGCTCAACGGCAACCCGCTCACGGGCCGCATCGCCAACGACGAGAGCGTATTGGGCGCACACACCTCCGAGGTCTGTGCCATCCCCGAGGGCGACGACGTCGATGAGCTGGCCGGTTGGATCATGCCGCGTGCCAACACGTTCTCCACCTCTCGCAGCTACTTCTCGTGGTTGCAGGGCAAGAAGGAGTACACGCTCGACGCGCGCATCAAGGGTGGCGAGCGCCGCATGATCATGAGTGGTGAGTACGACCGCGTGCTGCCGATGGACATCTATGGTGAGTACCTTGTCAAGGCTATCATCACGGGCAACATCGACAAGCAGGAGCAGTTGGGCATCTACGAGGTGAGCCCGGAGGACTTCGCGCTGGCCGAGTTTGTGGATAGCTCAAAGCTGCCTCTGCAACAGATTGTGCGTCAGGGTCTTGATATCCTCCGTAAAGAAAATGCTTAAACAAGAAAGTTACAGATATGAGTCTTAGAAATTATCTCGACAAGATACGTCCGAACTTCGAGGAGGGCGGCAAGCTCCACGCTTTCCGTAGTGTCTATGATGGTTTCGACACATTCCTTTATGTGCCGCACACGACATCCAAGAGCGGTGTCTCCATCCACGACGCTATCGACTCGAAGCGCATCATGAGCTTTGTGGTCATCGCATTGTTGCCCGCCATGCTCTTCGGAATGTACAACATCGGATACCAGAACGCCGTGGCCGCAGGCAAGCTGGCCGAGGCTACGTTCATGGGTATGTTCCTCTATGGCTTCGCTGCCATGCTGCCCAAGATTCTCGTCAGCTATATTGTCGGTCTCGGCATCGAGTTTGCCTGGGCCCAGTACAAGGGCGAGGAGATCCAGGAGGGCTACCTCGTCTCCGGTATCCTGATCCCGCTGATCATCCCCGTCTCCACGCCGTTGTGGATCCTGGCTCTGGCCGTTGCCTTCGCCGTCGTCATCGGCAAGGAGATCTTCGGTGGTACGGGTATGAACGTCTTCAACCCCGCGCTCCTCGCGCGTGCGTTCCTTTTCTTCTCCTACCCCAGCAGCATGACTGGCGACACCATCTGGGTGGCCACGGAGCCGATCTTGGGTATGGGTTTCAAGGCCCCCGACGGCTACACGATGGCCACTCCGCTGGGTGAGATCGCTCAGCACGCCGACGTCTCCGCCAGCTTCAACGACATGATTATCGGTCTCATCCCGGGATCCATGGGCGAGACCTCCGTCATCGCCATCGCCATTGGCGCCGTGATCCTGCTGTGGACGGGCATTGCCTCCTGGAAGACCATGCTGAGCGTGTTCCTCGGTGGCGGTCTGATGGCCGTGGTCTTCGAGCAGCTGGGCATGAGCAGCATCCCCTGGTATGAGCACATCATGCTCGGCGGTTTCTGCTTCGGTGCCGTCTTCATGGCCACCGACCCTGTCACCTCGGCCCGTACCGAGAGTGGTAAGTGGGTCTATGGTGCGCTCATCGGCATCATGGCCGTTGTGGTGCGCGTGATGAACCCCGGCTACCCCGAGGGCATGATGCTCGCCATCCTCTTCGGCAACATGTTTGCTCCGCTGATCGACTACTGCGTGGTGGACCGCAACATCAGCCGCCGCAGCAAGCGTGGGGCGCAAAAGAATGCTAACCAATAAGTAAGGAGGAAAGAAAGATGAAAACAAACACCAATTCATACACCATCATCTATTCGGTCGTCCTCGTTGTGGTCGTGGCATTGATGCTCGCATCCGTCTATCAGGCTTTGAAGCCGCAGCAGGATGCCAACGTGATGCTCGACACACAGAAGCAGATCCTCTATGCGCTCAACCAGGACCGCGACATGACCAATGAGGAGGCTGCCAAGCTCTGGCAGAACCTCGTCGAGGCCGACGACATGATCGACGCCAACGGCAACGTGGTCGAGGCTGGCAAGCAGGGCGGCACGGAGGCTGGTTTCCAGCACCTCAACTCCGCCGAGGCCAAGGACGGCAAGCTCGTCGTCTTCCGCTGCAAGGTGGATGGCGAGACGAAGTATGTCATCCCCGTCTATGGCAACGGCCTCTGGGGCCCCATCAGCGGTTTTATCGCCGTCAATGGCGACAAGACGACCGTCTTTGGCGCCTACTTCAACCATGAGGGCGAGACTGCCGGCTTGGGTGCCGAGATCAAGGACAACAAGAAGTGGCAGGACCTGTTCAAGGGCAAGGAGCTCTTCGCCAACGGCGACCGCGACCACGTCGCTCTCTCCGTGGAGAAGAAGGTCACTGACCCCAAGACGCAGGTGGACTGCGTGACGGGTGCCACCATCACCTCCAACGGTGTGGCCGACATGCTCAAAGCCGAGAAAGGCGGCCTGCAGCCCTATGTTAAATTCTTTAATGCTAAGTAAGAAAAGATGGCTTTATTCAGTAAACAAAACAAAGAGGCTCTGACCAATCCCTTCAACCTTGACAACCCTGTCTTGGTTCAGGTGCTGGGTATTTGCTCCGCCTTGGCCGTCACTTCGCAGCTGAAGCCGGCTATCGTCATGGGCCTTGCCGTAACAATCATCACGGCATTTTCCAATACGATCATCTCCATCATCCGCAACACCATCCCCAACCGCATCCGTATCATCGTGCAGCTGGTGGTCGTTGCCGCGCTGGTGACGGTGGTCAACCAGGTGCTCAAGGCCTTCGCCTACGACGTGAGCGTGCAGCTCTCCGTCTATGTCGGTCTGATCATCACCAACTGTATCCTCATGGGTCGTCTGGAGGCCTTTGCCATGACCAACAAGCCTTGGCCCTCGTTCCTCGACGGCGTCGGCAACGGACTGGGCTACGCGCTCATCCTCGTCATCGTCGGTGGCGTGCGCGAGTTCTTCGGCCGCGGATCGCTGCTGGGCTTTCAGCTCATCCCCGAGAGCGTCTATCAGGCTGGCTACATGAACAATGGTATGATGACCATGTCGGCTACGGCCCTCATCCTCGTGGGATGTGTCATCTGGGTACACCGTGCCTATTTCTACAAGGAGAACAATTAAGGAGGAGATATAAGTTATGGAACATATAATCAGTCTATTTTTCCGGTCCATCTTCGTGGACAACATGGTATTCGCCTTCTTCCTCGGCATGTGCTCGTTCCTTGCCGTTTCCAAGAACGTGAAGACCTCGGTGGGACTCGGTGCCGCCGTCACCTTCGTGCTGGTGGTCACGCTGCCCGTCAACTATCTCCTTCAGACGAAGGTGCTCGACCCGCTGGGCCTGGGCTTCCTGAGTTTCATTCTCTTCATCGCCGTCATCGCAGGTATCGTCCAGATCGTGGAGATGGCCGTCGAGAAGTATTCCCCGTCGCTCTATGGCGCGCTGGGTATCTTCCTGCCGCTGATCGCCGTGAACTGCGCCATCATGGGTGGTTCGCTCTTCATGCAGCAGCGCATCGGTCTCGACCCCGCCTCCTCACAGTACATCGGCAACGTCTGGGACGCCATTTCCTTCGCCTTCGGCTCAGGACTGGGCTGGATGCTCGCCATCGCCTCGATGGGTGCCATCCGCGAGAAGATGGAGTACTGCGACGTGCCCAAACCCCTGCAGGGTCTCGGCATAACATTTATCACCGTTGGCCTCATGGCATTGGCCATGATGTGCTTCTCAGGACTTAAAATTTAATATTACCGTATGGATATCAATTTCATTATCAGCAGTGTAGGAGTGTTCCTTGCGGTAATACTCCTGTTGGTTGTCATCCTGCTCTTGGCCAAGAAGTTTCTTAGCCCGAGCGGAAAAGTGACCATCACGATCAATGGCGACAAGCAGCTGAACGTCGATCAGGGATCGAGCATCATGGCCACGCTCAACGAGAACGGCATCTACCTGCCCTCCGCTTGTGGCGGAAAGGCCAGCTGCGGACAGTGCAAGCTGCAGGTGCTCAGCGGTGGTGGCGAGATCCTCGACTCCGAGCGTCCCCACTTCACGCGCAAGCAGATCAAGGAGAACTGGCGCCTGGGTTGCCAGTGCAAGGTCAAGGGCGACATGAGTGTCAAGGTGCCCGAGTCTGTGATGGGCGTCAAGGAGTGGGAGTGCACCGTGCTTTCCAACAAGAACGTCTCCTCCTTCATCAAGGAGTTCAAGGTGGCCCTGCCCCCGGGCGAGCACATGGACTTCGTGCCGGGTTCCTACGCCCAGATCAAGATCCCTGCCTACGACTGCATCGACTACGACAAGGACTTCGACAAGAACGACATTGGCGAGGACTACATGGGCGCATGGAAGAACTTCAACATCTTCTCGCTGAAGGCTCACAACCCCGAGCCCACGATCCGCGCCTACTCCATGGCCAACTATCCCGCCGAGGGCGACATCATCACCCTGACGGTGCGTATCGCCACGACGCCGTTCAAGCCGCGTCCCGAGGTAGGATTCCAGGATGTGCCGACCGGTATCGGTTCCAGCTACATCTTCTCCTTGAAGCCTGGCGACAAGGTGATGATGTCGGGTCCCTACGGCGACTTCCATCCCAACTTCGAGTCTAAGCGCGAGATGATCTGGATTGGTGGTGGTGCTGGTATGGCTCCGCTCCGCGCCCAGATCATGCACATGACGAAGACGCTCCACTGCACCGATCGCGAGATGCACTTCTTCTATGGCGCGCGCTCGCTGACCGAGGCCTTCTTCCTGGAGGACTTCTGGGAGCTAGAGAAGGAGTTCCCCAACTTCCACATGCACCTCTCCCTCGACCGTCAGGATCCGAAGGCCGACGAGCTGGGTGTGAAGTACTACACGGGCTTCGCCGTCAACTGCATCCGCGACACCTATCTGAAGGATCACGACGCTCCCGAGGATTGCGAGTACTACCTCTGCGGTCCTCCCATGCTCATCAAGACCGTCACCGACTATCTCGACAGTCTCGGTGTGGAGCCGGAGAGCATCATGTACGATAACTTCGGATAATCAAGAAAACGAACCATCGCAAGTAAATTGCATTATAACGAGAAAAGCCGCTGACCATTCAGCGGCTTTTCTTGTACTTGTATTTCTCTTGTACTTTTTCTTGTACTTATATTCGTGCTTATACTTGTGCTTGTATTTATACCTATATTAGGTAGATCCATCGAGCGTCTTGGCCAGGCCCTCTGCCTACCGTTGTCGTAGGCAGACCGTACCTCCCATGAATATGGTTGGCTGGCCAGGCCTTGGCCTACTGATGCTGCTCGCGGAGCAGGTCGTTGACCGTCTTGACGGGATTGAACGTAGAGAGCGGCACTTCGACGAAGACCGTGTTCCAGTCGCTCATCGCGCCATTCCACAGTCCCGGGAGCTCCAGGGCCTTCAGTTCGCGTCCGTTCTTGCTCTTCGTGCTGATGAAGCCCGTGGAGGGATCCACAAACTTCGGGAGGTCGAACGCCACGCCCTTGTAGTCGATGACGCCACAGACGAGGTCCACGGGATTGAAATGCGTGCCCTCGGAGAACATCCGCTGGTAGGCCTCGTTGGTCTTGTCGATTTGGCTCGACTCCAGGATCTGCAGGCTCACCGTGCCGTCCTGGTTGTAGGCGAGGAACGGGCCTCCGCCGGGCTCACCCACATTCTTCACCATACCACAGACGCGGATCGGTCGGTGCAACTTGCGGTGCAGGTAGTCGGCACGCTCCTGGTCGCTCCATCCCGCCTTCTCCTTCGGCGGCAAACACCAGAGCGTGTGCTCCAGGAAGTCTTCCATCTCGGCCAGTTTCTCCTTCGTCGGCGTTGCCTCGTCGAGCGATCTAAGATAGTCGAAGACGCGCTCCTGCAGCGTCACGAGGACGCCACCCAGCAGCGCTTTGTAGGTGACGGTGTCCTCCTTCAACCGGTCGGGCACCACGTTGTCGATGTTCTTGATGAAGACCACGTCGGCCTCCAGGTCGTTGAGGTTCTCGATGAGCGCGCCGTGTCCACCCGGTCTGAACAAAAGCGACCCGTCTTCGTTGCGGAAGAGCGAGTTGTCGGGATTGGCCGCCACGGTGTCCGTGCTCGGTTTCTGCTCCGAGAAGGAGATGTCGTAGCGCACCTGGTACTTCTCCGCATACTTCCCTACCCGCTTCTCCACCTCCGCCTTGAACAAAGGAAGGTGCTCGTGCGAGACGGTGAAGTGGATGTGGGCCTCGCCGTTGGTGCTGGCGTAGCGTGCGCCCTCCACGAGATGCTCCTCCATGGCCGTGCGGGCCCCGTCCTCATAGCGGTGGAAGCGGAGCAAGCCCTTCGGCAGTTGGCCGTAGTTGAGGCCGCGCTCCTCCAGCAGGTTGGCCACGACGGCCTTGTGTCCTCCCGCGGCCAGCAGGTCGTCGATTCCCTTGCCCTCATTCCTCAGGCAGGCAGCGTCGAGCTCGGAGAAGAAGGCAAACTGGTGGATGTGGTCGAAAAACTCGTGTTCGAAACTCGTCTGCGGGGCGTCGTAGTCGGCGTCGAGGAAGGCGAACAAATTCTTGAACATGCGGCTGGCAGCGCCCGAGGCGGGTACAAACTTCGTCACCCGGTGCTTCCCGGCCTTGTAGGCGTCCCACTGGCGGATGTACTCCTCGCGCTCGGCGTCCGTCGGTGCCAGGATGCCATGACCCACGGTGGCTGCGGAGTCGAGCCTCAGAAAGGGGAATCCGCGCTTGAAATCATCCATCTGCTTCTGCAGCTGCTCTTCGGCAATGCCCTTGGCAGCAATCTGTTGCAAGTCTTGTTGTGTCAGCATATCCTTTTGCGATATTAATATTATAAATAAGGTGGTCTATTTGTTGTCCTCTAACCAATGCACAAATATACTTACTTTTTCTTAAATCGGGAAATATTCAGATGAAATTTCGTAACTTTGTAGCATCATTCATCAAAGCAACGTCAGCCAATGGAAGAAAAATTCGTTTTCACCGAGGAAGAAAAGCACGCCTGCGAGGCACTTACTAAGGAGATTCACGAGATGCTCAACGACACCCTGACCGGTACTGACGTGGAGCGTCTGCGCACCCATATCCATTCTGAGATCGAGGCTCGCCACATCGAGCGCGACCGCTTCGGCCTCAATCCCGTCCTCAAGGCTTTGATGACGGCGAAGGTGGCCGTCGGCGACATCGGCCTGCGCCGTGACAGTCTGCTGGCCATCATGCTCTACGAAAGCGTGCTTCGCGGCCACTATGACACGACGCTGGCGCGCAAGGACTTCGGCGAGGGCGTGGCGACGATCCTCCAGGGCCTCGTCCGCGTCCAGGAGCTTTACAGCAAGACTCCCATTGTGGAGAGCGAGAACTTCCGCAACCTGCTCCTCTCCTTCGCCGAGGACATGCGCGTGGTGCTCATCATGATCGCCGACCGCGTCTGCCTGATGCGCCAGATACGCGACACGCCCAACAAGGAGGCACAGCACGAGGTGGCCGAGGAGGCCAGTTACCTCTACGCCCCCTTGGCCCATAAACTGGGCCTCTACCAGCTCAAGAGCGAGCTGGAGGACCTCTCGCTGAAGTATCTCGAGCACGACGCCTACTATCTGATCAAGGAGAAACTCAACGCCACGAAGCGTTCCCGCGACGCCTACATCGAGCGCTTCATCGGTCCGGTGAGCAAGCACCTCACCGAGGCCGGACTCAAATTTCATATCAAGGGCCGCACCAAGTCGATCCACTCCATTTGGCAGAAGATGAAGAAGCAGAAGTGTGGCGTCGATGGCATCTACGACCTCTTTGCCATCCGCATCATCCTCGACTCCCCGCTGGAGAAGGAGAAGATGCAGTGTTGGCAGGCCTACTCCATCGTCACCGACATGTACCAGCCCAACCCGAAGCGCCTGCGCGACTGGATCAGCGTGCCGAAGTCCAATGGCTACGAGTGTCTCCACATCACCGTGCTCGGTCCTGAGCAGAAGTGGGTGGAGGTGCAGATCCGCACCGAGCGCATGGACGAGGTGGCCGAGCACGGCCTCGCCGCCCATTGGCGCTACAAGGGCGTGAAGGCCGACGGTGGCGGCATGGAGGAGTGGCTCGCCTCGATCCGCACCGCCCTGGAGGCAGGCGACAACCTGGAGGTGATGGACCAGTTCAAGCTCGACCTCTACGAGGACGAGGTCTATGCCTTCACCCCGAAGGGCGACCTGCTGAAGTTTCCCAAGGGAGCCACCGTGCTCGACTTCGCCTACCATATCCACTCGCGCGTCGGCGACACCTGCGTCGGCGGCAAGGTTAACGGCAAGAATGTCTCCTTCCGCACGCCCCTCCACAGTGGCGACACGGTCGAGATCCTGACGGCCAGCAACCAGACTCCGAAGCCGGAGTGGCTGCGCATCCTCGTCACCTCCCGTGCCCGCGCCAAGCTGCGCCTCTCGCTCAAGGAAACACGCCAGAAGCAGGGGCTCTACGCCAAGGAGCTGCTGGAGCGCCGCCTCAAGAACAAGAAGCTCGACTACGACGAGGCCACCGTCGCCCACCTCATCCGCAAGATGGGCTTCAAGGAGCAGAGCGACTTCTACCACCAGATCGCCGAAGGCCGCCTCGACCCCACCCGCGTCCTCGACGAATACCAGGCCCTGGTCGACCAGAGCCAGGTCAAGGAGCGCGAGGCCGAGAGCGCGGAAAACTTCGAGTATGCCCACCCCGCCACCACCGAGGCCAAGAAGAACGACGACGTGCTCATCATCGACAAGAGCCTCAAGGGCATTGACTTCTCGCTCGCCCGCTGCTGCCACCCCATCTATGGCGACAAGGTGTTTGGCTTCGTCACCGTCAATGGCGGCATCAAGATCCACCGTGCCGACTGTCCCAACGCCGCCGAGATGCAGCGCCGCTTCGGCTACCGCATCGTCCGTGCGCAGTGGAGCGGCAAGGGCAGTTCCCACTACGACATCACGCTGCGCGTCATCGGCAACGACGACATCGGCATCGTCAGCAACATCACCAACATCATCAGCAAGGACGAGAAGATCGTGATGCGATCCATCAATATCGACTCCCATGACGGTCTGTTCTCGGGCAATCTTGTCGTGCAGCTCGATGACAAGTCGAAGCTCAACCTGCTGATCAAGAAGCTGCGCACGGTCAAGGGCGTGAAGCAGGTGATCAGACTTTAGACTGAGCCCATCGCCTGCCTTGTGGATCCTGTCCCGCGCGCGGCCAGCCTTTCGCCCGCGCTTGCAGCCACCCCATTGCCTGCCTTGCGGCCAACCTAATGCCGCATTGTGCGGGCAAAGTCAAGGTTTCGCACGGATTTTTCCATGAAATAGGAATTTTCTTTGTACCTTTGCACGCCAAAACACAGAAGACAATAAGATAATGAAGCAAAATACAACGATACGGATGATGTTGTCGGACTACGACGGCGACCCCTCGGCGCTGGCCAAGGAGGTCGGTCCCGTGGATGGTTCCATCCCCGTCCTCATCACCCGCAATCTGATCCCCTTCCCCGGCGTCATGACCCCGATTCTCATCGGGCGCCAGCCGAGTTTGAAGCTGCTGGATTACCTCCGCGATCATCCCGACCAGACCTTTGCCGTGTTCGCACAGAAAGACGCCAGCGTGGACTACCCCATCCAGGAGGATCTCTTCGAAGTGGGCGTCTATGCCAAGCTCGTCAAGGAGTTTGAGGTGCCCGGATCCAACAATGAGCATTCGGCCATCGTGATCGCCTCGGCGCGCTGCCGTCTCAAGTCGCTCGACGACGCCAACAACTTCTTCACCGCCGAGACGGAGATGATCCCTGAAGTCTTCCCCGCAGAAGACGACAAGGAGTTTGCCGCGGCCGTGGAAGGTCTGCGCCAGGGTGTGGAGATCTATGTGAAGATGAACGACGACATCCCCAACGAGGCGATGGTCGCCCTGCAGAACATCAGCAACCACCTCTCCATCGTCAATTTCGTCGCCTCCAACATCGTCAGCAACATTTACGACAAGATCATGCTGCTGGAGGAGGACAACATGAAGCTGCGACTGTTCAAGTTGTTGAAGGTCCTCAACCGCGAAACCCAGTTCTTGCACATCAAGAAGAACATCCAGAACAAGACGCGCGCCGACATCGACGAGCAGCAGAAGGAGTACTTCCTCCACCAGCAGATCAAGAACATCCGCGAGGAGCTGGGCGACAGCGGCGAGTCTGAGGACAAGAGGGAACTCAAGAAGAAGGCCTTCCTCAAGCCCTGGCCCGACGAGGTGAGCAAGCTCTTTGCCAAGGAGCTCGCCAAGCTCGACAATATCAATCCCCAGTCGCCCGACTACAGTGTCCTGCTCAACTACCTGCAGACGCTCGTCTCGCTGCCGTGGGGCGTATATACCAAGGACCGCCTTGACCTGAAGCGTGCGCAGCGCGTCCTCGACCGCAACCACTACGGCATGGAGAAGGTGAAGGAGCGCATCCTGGAGTACATGGCCGTGCTCCGCCTCCGTGGCGACCTGAAGTCCCCCATCCTCTGCCTCTACGGTCCTCCGGGCGTCGGCAAGACCTCGCTGGGCAAGAGCGTTGCCGAGGCCATGGGCAGAAAATACGTCCGCGTCTCGCTGGGCGGCCTCCACGACGAGGCTGAGGTGCGCGGCCACCGCCGCACCTATATCGGCGCCATGCCCGGACGCATCATCAAGAGCATCCTCAAGGCTGGCTCCTCCAACCCCGTCTTCATCCTCGACGAGATCGACAAGGTGACGCAGAACACCGTCAATGGCGACCCCGCGTCGGCCCTCCTGGAGGTGCTCGACCCGGAGCAGAACAACGCCTTCCACGACAACTACCTCGACACCGACTACGACCTCTCCAAGGTGCTCTTCATCGCCACGGCCAACGACCTCAACACCATCCCCCGTCCGCTGCTGGACCGCATGGAGGTGATTCCCGTCAGCGGCTACATCACCGAGGAGAAGATAGAGATCGCCAAGCGCCACCTCGTCCCCCGCGAACTGGAGAACACGGGGCTCGACCAGGTGGAGTCCAAGCTGAAGTTTACGAAGGCCTCCCTGGAGAAGGTCATCGAAAACTACACCCGCGAGAGCGGCGTGCGCCAGCTGGAGAAGCAGATCAACAAGGCGCTGCGCAAGCTCGCCTTCCGCCAGGCCACCGACGGCCAGCTGCCCTCCAACAAGATTACCCCCGACATGCTGCCGGGCCTGCTGGGCAAACCGCCCTTCTACCGCGACATCTACCAGGGCAACGACTACGCGGGCGTGGTGACGGGCCTGGCCTGGACCAGCGTGGGCGGCGAGATCCTCTTCATCGAGACCTCGCTCTCCAAGGGCAAGGCCGGCAAACTGACGCTCACGGGCAATCTTGGCGACGTGATGAAGGAGAGCGCCGTCATCGCCCTGGAGTACGTCAAGGCCCATATCGACGCCCTGGGCGTTGACTACCGCCTCTTCGACCAGTGGAACATCCATATCCACGTGCCGGAGGGCGCCACGCCCAAGGACGGCCCTTCTGCGGGCATCACCATCGCCACCTCCCTGGCCTCGGCGCTGACCCAGCGCAAGGTGCGCAAAAACACGGCCATGACGGGCGAAATCACGCTGCGCGGCAAGGTGCTGCCCGTCGGCGGCATCAAGGAGAAGATCCTCGCCGCCAAGCGTGCCGGCATCACCGACATCGTGATGTGTGCCGAGAATCAGCGCGACGTGGAGGAGATCCCCGAGATCTATCGCAAGGGCGTCACCTTCCACTATGTGGAGAACGTGCAGCAGGTGTGGGACTTCGCCCTCACCGACGAACTGGTGGCCCACCCCGTCCAGCTCGTCGTCGAGGAGACTACGAATCAAAAGGAGGAGAAGGGCCAATGACGTTCGAACTGCAGCACACCGACGCCTATAGCGACGCGCGGGCCGGCCGCATCCAGACGGCCCATGGCGAGATCCTCACCCCCATCTTCATGCCCGTGGGCACGGTGGGCAGCGTGAAGGGAGTCCACTTCCGCGAACTCCAGGAGCAGGTGAAGGCCCAGATCATCCTGGGCAACACCTACCACCTCTACCTCCGCCCCGGCTGCGAGGTGCTCCGGGCCGCTGGTGGCCTCCATCGCTTCAACGGCTGGGACCGCCCGATCCTCACCGACTCCGGCGGCTTTCAGGTCTTCTCTCTCACGGGCATCCGCAAGCTCACGGAGGAGGGCTGCGAGTTTCGATCCCACATCGACGGTTCGAAGCACATCTTCACCCCCGAGCGTGTGATGGACATCGAGCGCGTCATCGGTGCCGACATCATCATGGCGCTCGACGAGTGTCCGCCGGGCAAGAGCGACTACGCCTACGCCAAGAACAGCCTTGGGCTTACCCAGCGCTGGCTCGACCGCTGCTTCAAGCGTTTCCGCGAGACCGAGCCCCTCTACGGCTACCCCCAGGCCCTCTTTCCTATCGTCCAGGGCTGCACCTATCCCGACCTGCGGAGCGAGGCGGCTAAGTACGTCGCCGACCAGGGCGCCGAGGGCAATGCCATTGGCGGACTGGCCGTGGGCGAGCCCACCGAGGTGATGTAT
>OHEU01000885.1_pt1 | contig 15395 bp, 13 predicted proteins | sample 1567341 | NCBI WGS metagenome assembly OHEU01 (sample SAMEA3879524, study PRJEB24766) | human gut metagenome | biome: human-associated habitat; feature: feces | place: USA | collected 1985/1987 | reverse complement strand
CGCCCTGACTGGGGCAGTAGCCGTGAAGGGCGACAGGCTCTTCCTCGGCCAGCAGGGTCTGCATGGCTTTGGTGAACTTGTCCGGGCAGGGGACGCTGGGGTTGCCCAGCGAGTAGTCGAACACGTTCTCATAGCCGATCTCGGCGGCGCGCTGTTTGCCATACATGAAAGTCTCGCGGATGACGCTCTTGTGGCCCAGCATGGCGCGGTAAGTCTCGTTCAGCATAATACTTTCCCTCTTTTTCTTATTGATCCTCTTCCGGCAGAGCGGAGGCATAGCTCTGCTCCACCTTCACCATACAGCAGTATCTCGGGTCCTGCTCCTTGACGAAATTGCACATCTCGGCCAGCCGGGCATCCTTATCCCCGGTGTAGCCCGCCGGGAAGACAAGGTCGAAGAGAACATTGGTGTGGCTGTCTCCCGGCACGATGCGCAGGTCATGGACGGACAGGCGCGGGTCCATCTGGCGGGCTTTCTCCATCAGACGGCTGCGCAGGACGCCCACGGCGGCGTCCGATGTCACGATGGGGTCGTAGTGGATGGTGACCTGTAAGTGGTCTTTTTTCAGAAAATCCCGCTCAATGTTGTCGATGATGTCGTGGGCCTCCAAGGGGTCGGCCTCCGCCGGGAACTCGATGTGGAGCGAGGCGAACTGATGCCCCGGGCCGTAGTCGTGAACCATCAGATCGTGGACGCCCAGCACTCCCGGGTAGCTCATGACGGTGTGCTCGATGTGCTCCACCAGCTCCGGCGAGGGGCTTTCGCCCAGCAGGGGGCTGAGGGTGTCCATCATAAGCCCCCAGCCCGACCAGAGGATGAACGCCGCCACTGCCACGCCCATGAGGCCGTCCAGCACGTCCCAGCCCGTCAGGTGGGAGAGAACGGTGGACAGGAGCACGGCGCTGGTGGTCAGCACGTCGTTCCGGCTGTCGGCGGCGGTGGCCATCAGGGTCTCAGAGCCGATGCGCTGGCCGATGGTCTTGTTGAAGCGGCTCATCCAGAGCTTGACGCCGATGGACGCCGCCAGCACCCCCACACTGAGCCAGCTGAACACCACTGCCGTCGGATGGAGCACTTTGAGTGCGGATTCTTTCAGCAGCGAAAGCCCGATGGCGAGGATGGTGACGCAGACCACGAGGCCCGCGAGGTACTCATACCGGGCGTGGCCGTAGGGGTGCTTCTCGTCCGGGCCTTTGGCTGCCAGCCGGAAGCCCACAAGGCTCACCACGTTGGAGGAAGCGTCCGAAAGGTTGTTCAGCGCGTCGGCCATGATGGCGATGGAGCCAAAAAGGGTGCCCGCCGTCAGCTTGCCCAGACAGAGCAGAATATTGCAGGCCATACCCATAAGGCTGGCCAGATTGCCGTAGGCCGTGCGGACGGCGGCGTCCTTGGTATCGTCCGGGTGCCGGACGAACAGGCGAATGAGCAGTTGTGTCATAAAATTCCCTCTCAACAGGTATTTCGATGCTACCAGTATAGCACTGCACTTTATGGTTTTGAAGTATTTCGGTAAAATTTTTCGGGTATGCAAAACCCCCGGCGGGGAAGTTCCCTGCCGGGGGCGGCGTTTTTGGGGCCAAGCGCTCCTTACTTATCGGAAGGCTTGCTCAAGTCGATGCTGCGGATGATCTTGCGCACCGGCAGGATGCTCTTGGCGTTCATGGACAGCTCGTCCACGCCCATGCGCAGGAAGGTCTCAGTCAAGGCGGTGTCGGCGCCCAGCTCGCCGCAGATGCCCACCCAGATGCCGTGGCGGTGACCGGCTTCAATGGTCATCTTGATGGCGCGCAGCACGGCGGGGTGATGGGGGTTGAAGAAGGGCTCCAGCTTTGCGTTCTGGCGGTCCAGTGCACAGGTGTACTGGGTCAGGTCGTTGGTGCCGATGGAGAAGAAGTCGCACTCGGCGGCCAGCTCGTCCGCGATGAACACGGCGGCGGGGGTCTCGATCATGGTGCCTACTTCAATGTTCTGCCCCATCTTGACGCCCTCGGCGGTCAGCTCGGCGCGGCACTCTTCCAGAACAGCCTTGGCGTCCTGCAGCTCCCGCAGGCTGGTGATCATGGGGAACATGATGCTCATGTTGCCGTAGGCGGAAGCACGCAGCAGCGCGCGCAGCTGGGTCTTGAAAAAGTCCTTGCGGGTCAGGCAGATGCGGATGGCGCGGTAGCCCAGCGCGGGGTTATCCTCGTGATCCAGCTTCATATAATCCACGGTCTTGTCTGCGCCGATATCACAGGTGCGCACAACGACCTTGCGGGGTGCAAGGCTTTCCAACACCTGCTTGTAAGCCTCGAACTGGTAGTCCTCGGTGGGGAAGTCCTTGCAGTTCAGGTAGACGAACTCGGTGCGGAACAGACCCACGCCGCCGGCGTCGTTCTGCTGTACAGCGCCCACATCGCCCATGCCGCCGATATTGGCAAACACGTTGATGGTCTTGCCGTCCAGCGTGGTGTTGGGCTTGCCCTTCAGCTCCTGCAGCAGGGCTTGCTTTTTCTGATCTTCCTGCTGGCGCTTTTTCAGGCTCTTGAGCAGGTCGGGGGTGGGGTCCACATACACACAGGCGTTGTAGCCGTCCACGACCGCCATCTTGCCGTCCCAGTCGTCCTGAATGTCCTTGCACTGGATCAGGGCGGGAATGTTCATGCTGCGTGCCAGAATGGCGGTGTGGCTGTTGGAGCTGCCCTCGCGGGTAATGAGGCCCAGCAGCAGGCTTTTATCCATGCGCACGGTCTCGGAGGGAGCCAGATCCTCGGCTACCAGAATGCTGGGCTCGGTGCCCTGCAGGGAAGCGTTGTCCACCCCCTGCAGAATGTCCAGCATGGCCTGCGCAATGTCCAGCACATCAGCGCTGCGAGCCTGCAGATACGGGTCGTCCATGGCAGAGAACACCGCAGCCTGATTGTTGCCGGCGGTCTTGACGGCGTACTCGGCGCACATCTTCTGTCCGTTGATGATCTCCTTGATGGCGTCCACGAAGTCGTCATCATCCAGCATCATGGCGTGGATGTTGAACACCTCGGCGATGTCCTCGCCGGCCTCTGCCAGTGCCTTTTCATACAGGGCGGTCTGCTGCTCAATGGCCTTCTGGCGGGCAGCTTCAAAACGCTCCAGCTCTGCGGCAGTATCTGCCACAGGGGCGGTGGAAATCGCGGTATCTTTTTTCTTGTAGATCTTCAGCTTGCCAATGGCGATGCCATTGAGCACGCTTTTGCCGGTGCCTACCTGCATAGCACTTTCTCCTTCCACTTACAGCCGGGCGTGCAGCGCCCGGCGTTTTGTCAAAAAAGCCCCCGCAGTTTCCCCGCGAGGGCTCGGCATTCAAGTCGCGGCTCAGACGTTCTCGCTCAGGAACTTCTGGATTGCCTCTGCGGCTGCTTCTTCATCATCGCCTTCGACCTTGATGGTCACGGTCTCGCCCTGCTTGACGCCCATGCCCATCAGAGCCATCAGCTTGCGCATATCGCAGCTCTTGCCGTCCTTCTCGAGGGTAGCGGTGCTTGCAAAGCCCTTCACGGTCTTGACCAGCAGACCGGCGGGACGGGCATGGATGCCGCAGGCATCCTTAACAGTGTACTGAAATTCCTTCATAATCATTTTCTCCTTACTTGATCCCTCTGCCCGGGCTGCACATTCAGCCCCGGAGCATGGCTTTGCCAATGGGGATTGGTATACTACTATTATAAACCCGTCCCGGTATTTTTGCACCGTTTCATATTGCCGATTTTTACAAGAATTTTTTGTTATATTTGAACATACGGATGCTACAAAAATCCGTGTTTTGTCTAATTTTTGTCGAATCGTTTGTAAAAACTAGGCAGTTTGTGCAACTGCCGGACAAGAGCTTAAAAAGGTCGTTTTTCCCCCGAATATCGTCCCTATTCCACGGGGTACCCTTCTGCGTCCAGCGGCAGCTCGGTGTAGGGGGCTGCCTGCGGGGCGGCTTCGGGATCTGCCTCCGGTTCACCGGAGGTCTGCTGCGCGGTGCTGTCGGTCAGCTGCTCGTCGTGCCGCTCGCCCCAGTCGCCGCTGTAATCCTCGCCGGAGGTCTGTTTTGCCAGCTCGTTCTGGGCGTCCTGCAGTCCCAGCACCGTGCCGGAGGGCTTTTCCAGCAGATACGCGCCCACGGCCTTCTTTTTATACACCAGCAGCACCCCGTAGCGGCTGGTCTCGCCGTTGCTTGCCGCCGGGAGCAGCGCCGACCATTTTTCCACAGTTTTGCCCTTGTAGCGGGCAAGATCCATGCCGCTTTGCTGCACCACCCCGTTGAAGGCAGAAAAACTGTCGTCCCACCTGCGGGGAATTTTGACCTTATCCGCCGTAATGGACGCACCGTCCACCTCCAGCCCGTAGCCGGTGAACCATGTCTGGATGTCCTGTGCGCTCTCGATACGGTTCACCGGGGCAGCCACCGCCACCGTCCGGGTACTGATGAACCGCCCCAGCATGGCGCTGAACACCACCAGCGCGCAGCACGCCGCCCCTGCTCCCAGTTTTTTCAGGCTCGTCTTGCTCAGTGTGACCACAAACATATCCCCATGCCTCCCCGCCATTTGCGCTTGCATACTCTGCCACCAGCTTATGCACAAAAACAGGACAGTATGATAAAAACACCCCCGGTCAGCGGCGCAAGCCCTGACCGGGGGTGTTTAGTCTCTTTTACCCGATATAGCTGATATTGGCGTCCAGCTCGCCGCTGTAGCCGTTGATGTGGGCTGTTCTGGTGCCCTGCCACATATCGCAGCCGATGGGGCTGGAAGAGACGCCGTAGTGGGCGTTCCAGATGGTGTAGCGGCTGCGCAGGGTGTTGTAATCCACCCGCTTGCGGTACCATGTGGTGGAGGCGTACACACCGGGCTTGTAGCCCAGCTCCTTCACCCGCTCGCAGAAGGCGATGGCGCATTTGGTGCGGTCCTCAACACCCAGACCGTCGGCGCGGCCGGTGCCGCGCGGGGCGGTGGAGGCCTCGGTGTCATAGAAGATGGGGTAGTCCAGCATCCGGCCATTCAAAGCCCAGTTGCAGCCCTCGGCCTCCTCCTGTGCTTCGGCCTCGTTCACGGCCTGTGTAAAGAAATACACGCCCACCTTCAGCCCCGCATTGCGGGCGTTGGTGAAGTGCTCCTCGAACATGGGGTCCTTGACCAGGTTTCCCGCAGCGCCGTAGCCCCGGTAGCCGATGCGGATGATGACGAAGCTCACGCCGGACTTTTTGATCTTGTTCCAGTCCAGCCCGGACTGATACTTGGACACGTCGATGCCAAAGGTCACGTTGTCCTGTTTAACGCCGTTGGCATCGAAATAATACAGCTTGCCGTCAATGGAGCGCAGACCGGTGACTTTTTTGTTGGTGTCCTGCGCATAGTAGTAGGTCTTGCCGTTCTCGGTGCGCCAGCCGGAGTAGGCCGGAGCCGGTTCCTCTTCCTTATCCTTGCTGCCGAACAGCCAGTTGAACAGCCACCGGAAAAAGCCGTTTTCATCGGTCAGGTCAATGCACTGCGCCTCGGCATCCTCCAGCGCGCCGGAATCCAGCGCCTGCTGGATCTGCTCCGGGGTCAGCAGTACGCTGCCCTCCGGGGTGTGCTGGGCGGCGGTATCATTCTGGGCGGTGCCGTCCGCTGCGGGAGCCTGCGGGTCCTGTGCGGCCAGCTCCGGGGTCTCTTCCAGCAGCATGGCAGGGGAGTTCTCCTCTTCCAGCGCGGCGTCCCCGGCGGGCTGCGCCGGCGTTTCCGGCGTTTCCGGTGCTGCGGCAGCTTCTTCCGGTTCAGCCGGCGCGGTTTCGACAGTTTCCGGTTTTTCTGCTTGTTCCGGGACAGACTCGGCCTGCTGCGGCTGCGCGGTGCTTTCCGCTGTCTGCTCCGGGGCAGTCGCCGTGCTCTCCGCTGCCGGGGCAGGGTCAGCCGGAGCAATCTGCTGCGGTGCTTCGGCGGTGATGTGGGGCACGACCGCGCCCACGGTCAAAGTTTCCGGCTGTGCAGACAGCAGGGTCGCTGCCCCTGCGCCGCCCACAGCCAGAACCAGCGCCATGGTCAGCGCTGCAACGGCTGTCACCGCCTTGCGGCGGGCTGTGCCGGATCGGTCAAATCTTTTTTTCATCTATCGTCTCTGCCTCCGAATCTCCCGGTGATGCAGCGCTGTGCTGCACCGGGTCTTTGCCCCTTGCCCGGGGCGGGCCCGCTTTTATTCCACGCCGCCCATGGGTTCAGGATAAAAAGGACGGCGGATGATAACTTTACGCTTCCTCTAGTATACACCCGCACGCGGGGAGCCGTCAACGGCACAGCGGGCTTCTACACAAATTCTCCACCAGGGCAGTGTGTCGGAAAAAGTTCCAAATGGAATACGTTCCGGCAGGGCAGAACATTGCACAAAGCCGAAATTTCACATTTTTTCCAGCAACCCCTTGCTGTCTTGACAGGTGTATGGTATGATACAGAACATACGTTCGTAACCTTAACGATCTGTTTTGGATAGAAAGGCAAGTTTTATGTCGAAGCTGAAAGAATTTTTGGCGCGGAAGGATATCGTCATCTCTCCGCAGCGTTACCTCATTGACGCACTGGGCGCAATGGCACAGGGGCTGTTCGCCAGTCTGCTCATCGGTACCATCATCAAGACGGTGGGTCAGCAGACCGGTCTTGCACTGCTGGTGGATCTGGGCGGCTACGCAACGGCCATGAGCGGCCCCGCCATGGCCTGTGCCATCGGCTGGGCACTGCATTGCCCGCCGCTGGTGCTGTTCAGCCTGATCACCGTGGGCTACTCGGCCAATGCGCTGGGCGGTGCAGGCGGCCCGCTGGCTGTGCTCATCATTGCCATTGTGGCAGCAGAGCTGGGCAAGGCGGTAAGCAAGGAGACCAAGGTGGATATCCTTGTCACCCCGCTGGTGACCATCTTTGCAGGTGTCGGGCTTTCCATGCTCATCGCCGCCCCCATCGGTGCAGCCGCAAGTCAGGTGGGCACTCTTATTATGTGGGCCACCGAGCAGGCTCCGCTGGTCATGGGCATTCTGGTGTCGGTCATCGTGGGTGTGGCACTGACCCTGCCCATCTCCTCCGCTGCTATCTGCGCCGCACTGGGTCTGACCGGCCTTGCAGGCGGCGCTGCCGTGGCGGGCTGCTGCGCCCAGATGGTGGGCTTTGCCGTGATGAGTTACAAGGAGAACGGGGTAGGCGGCCTTGTCAGTCAGGGGCTGGGCACCAGTATGCTGCAGATGGGCAACATCATCAAGAATCCCCGCATCTGGATCGCCCCCACGCTGGCCAGTGCCATCACCGGCCCGCTGGCTACCTGCCTGTTCCACTTTGAGATGAACGGCGCGGCGGTCTCCTCCGGCATGGGCACCTGCGGTCTGGTGGGTCAGATCGGCGTTTACACCGGCTGGGTCAGCGATATTGCCGCCGGTACCAAGGCTGCCATCACCCCCATGGACTGGGCTGCCATGGTGCTGCTGTGCTTTGTGCTGCCTGCCGTGCTCAGCGTGGTGTTCTGCGCGGTGGAGCGCAAGCTGGGCTGGATCAAAGAGGGCGATCTGAAGCTGAACTAAATAGTTATAGTTAAACCACCGGAGCGTCTGCGGATGCTCCGGTGGTTTGTTTTGCGGGGGACGAACCCTCTCAGTCTCGCATACGCTCGACAGCTCCCCCGAGGGGGGAGCTCTTTGTATCTGCCGATTTGCGGCGTAAAACCTCCCCCTTTCGGGGAAGGTGGCATCGCGCAGCGATGACGGAGAGGGTTTACTCCCCCAAAAACCCCATGAAAAAATACACTCAAATTGCATAAAATACGCATATATTTAAAAACATTTGCATAAAGATACAGATTAAACCAAAAGAAAAGCGAAACGGGTGCTATGTTTGGCAGTTTTTAGCATTGACGGAAAACCCGCGCTGCGTATAATAAAAGCATCAACCGCAAACGAAAGACAGAGGATGCGAAGGAAAATGCGCATCAGAGAACAAAAGTGTATTTTTATTAAAGGAGCGCGTTTATCATGAAAAAGGAAAACATCAAAAAAGTCGTGCTGGCTTACTCCGGCGGTCTGGATACCTCCATCATCATTCCCTGGCTGAAGGAAAACTACAACAACTGCGAGGTCGTTGCTGTTTCCGGTGACGTGGGTCAGGGCACCGAGCTGGACGGTCTGGAAGAAAAGGCCAAGGCTACCGGCGCATCCAAGCTGTATGTGCTGGACCTGAAGAAGGACTTTGTGGAGAACTACATCTTCCCCACCCTGAAGTTCGGCGCAAAGTACGAGGACTACCTGCTGGGCACCAGCTTTGCACGTCCGTGCATCGCCAAGGCACTGGCAGACATCGCCATCAAGGAGGGTGCAGATGCCATCTGCCACGGCTGCACCGGCAAGGGCAACGATCAGGTGCGTTTTGAGCTGACCCTCAAGGCACTGTGCCCGGATATGGCCATCATCGCTCCGTGGCGTGAGTGGGACATCGAGAGCCGTGACGAGGAGATCGACTACGCCGAGGCGCACAACATCCCCCTGAAGATCAACCGTGAGACCAACTACTCCAAGGACAAGAACCTGTGGCATCTGAGCCACGAGGGTCTGGATCTGGAGAACCCCGCCAACGAGCCCCAGTACAATAAGCCCGGCTTTCTGGAGCTGGGTGTCAGCCCCGAGCAGGCACCCGATGTGCCCACCTATGTGACCATCCACTTTGAAAAGGGCATCCCCACCGCCGTGGACGGCAAGGAGATGGGCGCTGTGGAGCTGGTGGAGTACCTGAATAAGCTGGGCGGCGCAAACGGCATCGGTCTGCTGGACATCGTGGAGAACCGTCTGGTGGGCATGAAGAGCCGCGGCGTGTACGAGACCCCCGGCGGCGCCATCCTGTACAAGGCCATCGACGTGCTGGAGACCATCACGCTGGATAAGGAGAGCGCTCACTTCAAGGCACAGCTGGCACAGAAGTACGCCGACATCGTGTACAACGGCCAGTGGTTCACCCCGCTGCGCGAGGCACTGGATGCCTTTGCCGACAGCCTTGAGAAGACTGTGACCGGTGATGTGAAGCTGAAGCTCTACAAGGGCAACATGATCAACGCCGGTGTGACCTCTCCGTTCACCCTGTACGATGAGCAGACCGCTTCCTTCGGCGTCGATAAGGATTACGACCAGTCCGATGCCACCGGCTTCATCAACCTGTTCGGCCTGTCCATCAAGGAGCGCGCAAAGCTGTCCAAGAACTGGCCGGAGGTCAAGTAATCGCAACATTTTCGACTGCGTGTGTTTTCACACTTTCACACGCGGGTTCTCACACCGGCATCGTAGCCGGCGGCACCGCCGCAGGAGCGTTTTCCCCTGCGGCGGCTTTGCCGTTTTTATAAGGAGTTTATATTATGGCAGAACAACTCTGGAAGGGTCGGTTTTCCAAGGCGGTGGACAGCCGCGTCAACGACTTCAACTCCTCCATCCGCTTCGACCAGCGGATGATCGCGCAGGATATGCGCGGCAGCGGCGTCCATGCCGCCATGCTGGCACGGCAGGGCATCATCTCGGAGCAGGACTGTGCGGATATCCTCAGCGGTCTGGCTTCCATCGCGGACGACCTGTCCAGCGGTGCGCTGACCATTGATCCCGCCGCCGAGGACGTGCACACCTTTGTGGAGCAGACCCTGACCGCCCGCATCGGGGATGCGGGCAAGCGGCTGCACACCGGCCGCAGCCGCAACGATCAGGTGGCGCTGGATATCCGCCTGACTTTGCGGGATTACAGCAAGACTTTGCAGGCCTACATCGTGGAGCTGGTGCGGGTGCTGTGCAAAAAGGCGGCGGAGAACACCGCCTCCGTCATGCCCGGCTACACCCATTTGCAGCGTGCCCAGCCCATCACCTTCGGCCACGCGCTGATGGCCTACGCTTCCATGCTGCTGCGCGACCTTGACCGCTTTGCGGACGCCACCGCCCGCATGGACAGCCAGTGCCCGCTGGGCTCTGGCGCTCTGGCAGGCACCACCTACCCGCTGGACCGGGATTTCACCGCCGAAAAGCTGGGCTTCGCCGCCCCCTGTGCCAACAGTCTGGACGGCGTGTCCGACCGTGATTTCTGCATCGAGCTGGCCAGCGCCATCTCCATCTGCATGATGCACCTGTCCCGCCTTTCGGAGGAGATCATCCTGTGGTGCAGCTGGGAGTTCAAGTTCATTGAACTGGACGATGCCTTTACCACCGGCTCGTCCATCATGCCCCAGAAGAAAAACCCGGATGTCACGGAGCTGATCCGCGGCAAGACCGGCCGGGTGTACGGCGACCTGAACACCCTGCTGGTGATGATGAAGGGTCTGCCGCTGGCCTACAACAAGGATATGCAGGAGGACAAGGAGGCCATCTTTGACGCGGTGGATACGCTGGAGCTCTGCCTCAAGACCGTGACCCCGATGCTGGACACCATGAAGACCCTGCCCGCCAATATGCGCCGCGCCGCCGCAAAGGGCTTTATCAACGCCACCGACTGCGCCGACTACCTGACCAAGAAAGGAATGCCCTTCCGGGATGCCTACAAGCTGACCGGCTGCATGGTGTCGGACTGCATTGCCGCCGACAAAACGCTGGAGGAACTGACCCTGACCCAGTTCCAGAGCTACAGCCCGCTGTTTGAGGCCGATATCTATGATGCCATCGACCTTGTGCACTGCTGCGAGGGACGCACCAGCTACGGCGGCCCCAGCGCCGCCAGCGTAGAAAAGCAGATCGCGCTGGCAACGGCGCGGCTGGACGCATGGGAGGAGGAAAACGCATGAAGGTAAAGGTATTTATTGATGGCTCTTCCGGCACCACCGGCCTGCGCATCGCCGACCGTCTGGCAGCCCGCCCGGAGATCGAGCTGCTGTCCATCTCTGCCGAAGGGCGCAAGGACGTGCACGAGCGGGCAAAGGTCATCAATTCTGCCGACCTTGCCTTCCTCTGCCTGCCGGATGCGGCTTCTAAAGAAGTCATGCCCCTGCTGCGCCCGGACGTGAAGGTGTTGGACACCTCCACCGCCTTCCGCACCGATGCCGCATGGGACTACGGCTTCCCGGAACTGAAGGGGCAGAAGGCAAAAATTCAGAACTCTTACCGCGTGGCAGTGCCCGGCTGCTATGCCAGCGGCTTTATCAGCATCGCCCGCCCGCTGGTGGAGCTGGGGCTGGTGCCGCAAAGCTACCCCTTCAGCTGCACCGGCATCTCCGGCTACTCCGGCGGCGGTAAAAAGATGATCGCGGACTACGAAAGCCCTGACCGCCCGGCGCACAGCAAGCTGGATGCGCCCAAGAGCTACGGCCTGAGCCTTGGCCACAAGCACCTGCCGGAGATGCAGAAGATCAGCGGCCTTGCGCACACGCCGATGTTCGTGCCGGTGGTGTGTGACTACTACTGCGGGATGCAGGTGCTGGTGCCGCTGGATCTTACCCTTGCGGGCACTACCGCCGAGGCCGTGGCTGCCGCCCTTGCGGATTACTACAAGGACGCCGCCACCGTGAAGGTGCACGGGCTGAACGAGCCGCTGCCGGAAAACGGTCTGTACGCCAACGCCATGGCGGGCACCGACCGCATGGAACTGTACCTGACCGTGAACGCCGCCGGAGACCAGATGATGCTGGTCTCGCTGTTTGATAATCTGGGCAAAGGCTCCTCCGGTGCCGCCGTCCAGTGCATGAACCTGATGCTGGGTCTGGAAGAGACCAAGGGCTTGGAATAAACTTGTTTTTCTTTGTGGGAAAGGAAAATCGTTATGCAGTATAAGGAAGTTGCGGGCGGCATCTGCGCGCCCAAGGGTTTTGCCGCCGCCGGTGTCCATTGCGGCATCCGGGCAAATCACAGCGAAAAATACGATCTGGCGCTCATCAAGGCCGAGGTGCGCTGCGCTGCTGCGGGCGTGTACACCACCAACAAGGTCTGCGGTGCGCCCATCAAGGTGGACCGCGCCCATCTGGCCGATGGCTATGCACAGGCCATTGTGGTAAACAGCGGCAACGCCAACACCTGCGCCGCCAACGGCGTGGCGCTGGCAGAGGAGTGCTGTGCACTGGTAGGCAAGGCGCTGAACATGGACGAAAAGGACGTTCTGCCTGCCTCCACCGGCGTCATCGGTCAGCCCATGGTCATTGACCCCTTTGCCCGGGGCATCCCGGCGGCAGCGGAAAAACTGGCTGCCACCGCGCAGGGCAGCACAGACGCTGCCACCGCCATCATGACCACCGACACCCATAAAAAAGAATACGCCATCCAGTTCGAGCTGGGCGGCAAGGTATGCACCGTGGGTGCCATCGGCAAGGGCAGCGGCATGATCGCCCCCAACATGGCTACCATGCTGGCGTTCTACACCACCGATGCCGCCGTCTCGCCCGCGCTGCTGGAAAAGGCGCTCAAGACGGTAGTGCCCGGCACCTATAACCAGATGAGCGTGGATCTGGATACCTCCACCAACGACACCCTTATTATTATGGCGTCCGGTCTGGCGGGCAACCCGGAGATCTGCGAGGAGAACGCGGACTACGCCGCTTTTGTGGCAGCGCTGACCGCCATTGCAGAGCACATGTGCGCCGAGCACGCCGGAGACGGCGAGGGTGCCACCCACCTGATCACCTGCGAGGTGACCCACGCACCCGACCTGAAAACCGCCCGCGCCGTCAGCCGCAGCGTGGTCTGCTCCAACCTGTTCAAGGCGGCGGTCTTTGGCCGCGATGCCAACTGGGGACGCATCCTGTGCGCCATCGGCTACACCCCCGGCGATTTCTCCATTGATAAGGTCTGCGTCTGGCTCTCCAGCAAGGCGGGCGAGGTGTATGTGTGCGAGAACGCAGCCTACCACCCGTACAGCGAGGATGAAGCCGCCAAGGTGCTGGCAGAGCACGATATTCTGGTCAAGGTGGATATGGGCACCGGCGAGGCAAGCGCCAAGGCGTGGGGCTGTGACCTGACCTACGACTATGTGAAGATCAACGGCGATTACAGAACCTGACAGGAGCGCGGAACAGATGAAAAACGAAGAAATGGCGCGGCTTTTTTCGGAGGCCACCCCTTATATCCAGAAGTACCATGGCAAAACCATGGTCATCAAGTACGGCGGCAACGCCATGATCAACGAGACGCTGAAAAACGCCGTGATGAACGACCTTGTTACCCTGACGCTGCTGGGCGTGCGGGTGGTGCTGGTGCACGGCGGCGGCCCCGCCATCAACGAGATGCTCAAGAAGGTGGGCGTGGAGAGCCACTTTGCAAACGGTCTGCGGGTGACGGACGATGCCACCATGGAGATCGTGCAGCAGGTGCTGGCCGGTAAGGTAAACAAGGACCTTGTGGCAAAGCTGCGCGGGCGCGGCGTGGGTCTGTGCGGCATGGACGGACAGATGCTCCGCTGCACCGAGCTGGACCCGCAGCTGGGTCATGTGGGCGAGATCGTCCATGTGGATGCGACCCTGATCGAAAGCCTGCTGGACGGCGGCTTTATCCCGGTCATCGCCACCGTGGGCATGGACGACCTTGGGCAGGCGTACAACGTCAACGCGGACACCGCTGCGGCCCAGATCGCCATTGCCCTCAAGGCGGAAAAGCTGGTGTCCATGACCGATATCGCAGGTCTGCTGCGGGATAAGGAGGACGAGACCACCCTTATCCCCGAGGTGGAGGTGACCGAGATCGAGGGCTACAAGTCCGCCGGGATCATTGCGGGCGGCATGATCCCCAAGATCGGCGGCATGGCGGACGCCATCTATCAGGGCGTGCACGAGGCTGTTATCATTGATGGCCGCGTGCCGCACTCCATCCTGCTGGAACTGTTCTCTGACCGCGGCTCCGGTACCCGCTTTTACCGCCGCAGCCACCGCGAATAAAAAGATTGCGCAAGCGAAAAAGCAGTATTATAATAGAAAAAACGCTCCCTCCGGGGGAGCGGCGCATGCGCGGAACTTCTATTCACAGGAGGTACACCTATGGATTCTGAAAAAGTCATCAAGCGGGACAACGAGTACGTCCTGCACACCTATAACCGCAGCCCCGTCGTGCTGGAAAAAGGCCACGGGCTGTACGCCGAGGGCCCCGAGGGACAGAAGTATCTGGACTTCACCAGCGGCATCGGGGTGAACAGCCTTGGCTACTGCGACCTTGCATGGGCAGAAGCCGTGTCCCAGCAGGCACACAAATTGCAGCACACCTCCAACCTCTACTATACTGCGCCCTGCGGCAAGCTGGCGAAAAAGCTGTGCAAGCGCACCGGCATGAGCAAAGTTTTCTTTGGCAATTCCGGTGCCGAAGCCAACGAGGGTGCCATCAAGGCCGCCCGCAAGTACAGCGTAGACCATTACGGCAAGGACCGCTACAACGTCATCACGCTGGTCAACAGCTTCCACGGCCGCACCCTTGCCACCCTGACCGCCACCGGTCAGGAGGTGTTCCACAACTACTTCGGCCCCTTCAACGAGGGCTTCCAGTACGTCCCGGCGGGGGATATCGAAGCGCTGCGGGAACTGGTGGACCGCCACACCTGCGCCGTGATGATGGAACTCATTCAGGGCGAGGGCGGCGTGATGGCGCTGGACCCGGACTATGTACAGGCCGTGCGCGCTTTGTGCGATGAAAAAGACCTTGTGCTCATCGTGGACGAGGTGCAGACCGGCGTGGGCCGCACCGGCACCTTCCTGTGCTGTGAGCACTACGGCCTCAAGCCCGACATCGTCACGCTGGCCAAGGGTCTGGGCGGCGGCCTGCCCATCGGCGCGGTGCTGATGAATGAGAAAGTCGCTGCCGGGATGGGGCCGGGCACCCACGGCTCCACCTTCGGCGGCAACCCGGTGGTCTGCGCCGGTGCCAATGTGGTCGTGGACCGGATGGACGCCAGCTTCCTTGCCAACGTCAACGAGCGGGCCGTCCAGCTGCGCACCGGCCTGGAAAAGCTGCCCCGGGTCAAGAGCCTGTCGGGCATCGGCCTGATGGTCGGCATCGAGTTCCTCGAGGGCATCAAGGCCGCTGACGTGCTGGCCGCCTGCCGCGAAAAGGGCCTGCTGGTGCTTACCGCAAAGACCCGCCTCCGCCTGCTGCCGCCGCTGACTCTGACCGCCCACGATGTGGAGATGGCGCTGGACATTCTGGGCAGCGTGCTGGCCGGGATGGACCCCAGCAAAACGGAGGGGCAGGCATGAAGCATCTGCTGAAAATGAGCGACCTCACCCCTGACGAGGTGGCCCACATCCTTGATGTGGCCGATGAGCTGAAAGCGCAGCAGAAGGCCGGAGGCACCGAACCTCTGCTCAAGGGCAAGAGCGTCGCGCTGATGTTCTCGAAAAACTCCACGGCCATGTTGACCGTCATGTTCAGCACGTCGTCGATGTTCTTCCCTTTGTATTTGACTTCGAGCGTCTCCCGATTATAACGGTGGCCTCCGCAGGCCTTGCAGGTGACATA
>OHEU01000872.1_pt1 | contig 15511 bp, 15 predicted proteins | sample 1567341 | NCBI WGS metagenome assembly OHEU01 (sample SAMEA3879524, study PRJEB24766) | human gut metagenome | biome: human-associated habitat; feature: feces | place: USA | collected 1985/1987 | reverse complement strand
TCTACCATACTATTTAATACTCTTAAATATAAAAATAATTAAGAACACCTACTTATGATAGTGAAACTTACTGACGAGATAGCTTTTCCTGACCCCCACCAGGGCGAGCCCGATGGCTGGTTTGCCGTGGGTGGCGACCTGAGTGTCGACCGTTTGTTGCTGGCCTACAGCTACGGCATTTTTCCGTGGTATGCCTTCAGGTGGTATGACGAGATACACTGGTATTGCCCCATGCAGCGCTTTGTAATCTTTCCCGACGAGATACACATATCGCGCTCTATGCGCAAGCTGATGCGTAAGGGGCGATATAGCGTGAGCATAAACCGCGACTTTCATAACGTGATACGCCTTTGTGGCGAGCTGCGACACGATGAAGAGGGAGCGTGGCTGGGCGACGATATGATGCGCGCCTACGAAGAGCTGCACCGCCAAGGCTTTGCTGCCAGCGTAGAAGTGTGGGAGGCCGACCGCCTGGTGGGTGGCATCTATGGCGTGAACATAGGCAGCTGTTTCTTTGGCGAGAGCATGTTTTCGTTGGTGCCCAACGGTAGTAAGGTGGCGCTCATAGCCTTGGCGCAATATATGGCCGAGAATGGAGGCCGACTCATCGACTGCCAGTTTGAAACGCCACACCTTCGCAGCATGGGTGGTCGTTTCATTTCTTACGACGCGTATATGAACATTTTGCAAGAATAACTCTTGCTGTGCCACTTTTAAAAGTATTTTAAGCGCGCGATGGCTAAAAACTGAATAAAACTGTTCGCAAAGCGCGCGCTTTCAAATATAATATGTATTTTTGCAATGTTTATATCTTCTTAAGTAAACAATCTAATAACAAATAGCATTATAAACAAAACTAAAAACATCTATGAGAATAAAAACTATCGTTTTGTGCGGTGCCATCCTTTTGACTGCAGGGCACCAAGAAGCACATGCCCAAGGCTTTCTGAATAAAATTAAGAAGGTGACCAAACAGGTAGAGCAAAAAGTAGATAACGTGTTAGACAGAAAGCCCTCGAAAGGCAAGATGCCAAAGAAGAGCAATGGCTCGAAAACCAGTATCGATAGGCAAGTTGATGCCATGGTGGGTGCCAGTAACAATCGTAATGCTGAAGACCAAGCGCCCACAGTGCGCATACCCAAAATTCATACAGCCCTGCTCGCCCCCTTGGGTTATGACATTGGCCCCGAGTATGGCGTAAAAACCGTTACTCTGCTGAAACCTCCTGCAAAGGCCGACAAGCAGGTGGCCTGGCGCGACAAGATGCCCGACCCCCGATTGCTGACCAATGCCTGCTTGGTAGATATGTATGAAATGTTGCGCACTGCGAGCGACTATGCTGATATGTCTTTGAGCCCTGCGGGTGCATATGGTACCCTGGTTGATGAAGTGCTTCTCGATCGTATCGAGGCAATGGAGAAGATGAAAGCGAGTATTGAAGAGGCCGAAAGTGAGTATGATGACCCTGATACCTACAACTGGGTTATCAATAGTTCTCATCGCATGGTGGTAAGAACCATCTCATCTGATGCCTACAAGGCATTGGTGCGTTCGTCTGTCGAGCCGCTGTTTACGTTGGAGAAAAAGTTTGACGACTATACCGAGATGACCTCCTACTTTGAGAAACATGGTGGCATGAAGAACACGCACAAGATGACCTTAACCAAGTGGGACCCCGAGCCCAATAAAGAAAAGGTGAGCACCTCGTCGGGTGCCAGCGGCACTGTGGTGGATAGCAACGCCAGCGGCGGCACCATTGATATAAGTGGCGTTTACTATATCGTGCACATTAAACAGAACCGTGCAATAGTGAAGAAGGTAGAGAAAGATGCGTTGCGCGGAAAAGACATTGTGATACCCGACTATGTGACGTTTAAAGGTACCAAATATCCTGTAACCCTGGTTGCTGCTTCGGCCTTTGAAAATGCACAGATAAACAGCGTGAAGTTGCCTTCTTCACTGAAGGAGATAGGGCTGAAAGCCTTCAGAGCTACTAATATTAAAGAACTGGTTATACCAGCTTCGGTAAAAAAAGTAGAGGGCTCAGCGTTTGCTTATTGTCCTAACCTTACCAAGGTGACGTTTGCCGCATCGAATATGGAACTGATTGAGGGCTGCTTTGCAGGTTGCCATAAGCTGCAAAGCGTTACGTTCCCAGCCTCGCTTACTCGAGATATGACGTATGATATGTTCCGCGACTGCCCGATGCTCACCACCGTAACCCTGCCCAAGAACATGCGCACGGTGCCTCAACAGATGTTTTCTGGCTGCAAGAGCTTGCGTAAAATCGACTTGCCCGCCACCGTTACCAAGATTGATGGCCATGCTTTCAGCGGATGCCCTATCACCGACCTTGTTATCACTGGCGTGACAGAGGTAGACGATTCGTCGTTCATGGGGTGCAAAAGCCTGAAGACCATCACCATCAACAAGACGTTGCGCGACAAGCTGATAGACGATAACTATTGGCTCTACACCACCAACTTCTCCGATAACCCCAGTCTGCAACTGGTTGTGAAGAACGGCCAAGTGTCGTTGCCCGCTGGTGTAAAGGTGCAGTAATGCTAACGCTGCAATGACGTTTTAAAAAGAAAACGCAACAAGATAGAACAATAAAAGGACAACCCAAACAACATTTTTTATATAATGTAAGAAAGCAATGTTGTTTGGGTTGTCCTGTTTTTTTTTGTAGTTGTGTCTCAATTTTTTTATCTCCCTTTTTTACTTTTCACTCTTTGATAGGTCATAATAAATGTAACGTCGATGGCAAATGGGCCCGATGCAACAACGCATACCACATGATAACGACGCGCACCACATGATAAATAAGAAAAAAGTAACTACCTATGGTGATAACTGACAAGCAGATTGTTGAAACGCTGAAACAGCAACCCGAAGCGGGCTTCAGGCAGCTCATGGCTCGGTATCGCGAGCCCGTCTACTGGCACATACGGCGCCTGGTAGTGCGGCACGACGATGCGCAAGACGTGGCACAAGAAACCTTTGTCAGGGTGTTTCGCTCATTGCATCAATACCGGGCCGACTGCTCGTTGCGCAGCTGGATATACCAGATAGCTACAAACGAGGCCTTGCGGTGCATCAGCAAACGGCGCCAAGAGGTGGTGTCGATGGAAAGCGAAGCCGCCAATGTGAGACGAATGACAGCCGACAGCTATGTTGACTATACCGACCAGGTGGCGGTGAAGTTTCAGAAAGCTATACAGCAACTTCCCACTAAACAGCAGCTCACGTTCAACCTTCGCTACTACGACGAGCTCGGCTTTGATGAAATTGCTCGCATTACCAACTCTACCCCCACCAGCGCTAAGGCCAACTATCATGTGGCGAAAGACAAAATTGTAAAATATATGAACGCTAACGATTGACGATATGAACAAACAAACAAATAGCGATGCTGCTCACCGCTTTAGCTTTGAACAGGTGGGAAAACGCATGCCTTACACCACGCCCCACGGCTTTCTCGACGACCTTGAAGCCAACGTGCTGGCAACAGTGGCGGCCGATGCCCCTGTAGCACCCATTGCTGCTGCCCAGCCCACGGTAAAGAGGCGTTCGCATCTGAAGGTTGTTTGGCTTTCGGCCCTCTCGGCTGCCGCTGCTATCACCCTCTTCTTGGTTATGCACACGGGCTTTACGACCTCGGCTGATGATACCAACTGGCAGACGGTGGATGAGGCTTTTGCTCAACTGTCGGTTGAAGATCAAGCCTTTCTTATAGATGTTTATCAAGACGACATCTTCTTGAATGGCGAGATGGAGTAAAACCGCGGGTTGACACAAATTCACAATCACTTTTTCAGAAATAACATCATTCACTTTGCTATAATAATAAGTATGAAAAAATTATCTTTTATGTTGTTCATGGCTATCACCATGACACTGTCGGCACTGAGCGTAAACGCACAGACCGCACCAAAAAACATGACACAAACCACACCGCGTGAACGCCTCTCGCGTGAACAACTGGCCGAGAAACAGGCCGCACACATTGCCTCGCAACTGGCTTTCGATGACAAAACTACGGCTCGCTTTACCGACACCTATATACAGTGTCAGAAAGAAATATGGGCGCTGGGGCCACACCATAAACGCGTCGATAACGCTACTGAGGAACAAGCCGAACAAGCCATTAAGCAGCGCTTTGAAATGAGCGAGAAGTTGCTCGACATTCGTCAGAAGTATTATAAAAAGTATTCTGAGTTTCTCACCCAAGCACAGATACAGCGCGTATATGAGCTTGAACGCCAAATGATGAAGCGCCAAATGATGCGACTAAAAGGGAAAAAAGGCCCACGTCGTATGCCTCAGAAGCTGCATTAAACAGCAGGTGGTTATTAGTATATATTAACAAAACAAACTAATAGTGTTGATGAATTGTTAAAATCGTAATGCTCTGGTTTCGCATCGTTTGAAAATATTTCAGGTGCGCTTGTAAATATGCGAAACCAGAGCCATTAGGCTCAAGTTTTCTGTAACTGTTTCTCGTTGAGATACTTTTGTTTTTATATTTTTAAACGGATGATTTTAGTTTTGCAAAAAGCCCCTTCCTTTTTGTGAAAGCATGGGTTTCAGCCTGTGAAACCCAGCATATCAGGAGGTGAACTCAAGGGTTTCAGGAGGTGAAACCCAGCATTTCGCAACTTGAAAAGCCGAAAAAAATCAATGTTTTTATGTTGTAAAACATTGCCTATAATTTGCAAAACATAAAACGCATTGAAGACCCTCGCTGTCCTTTTTCTAGATGCCAACTCTCAGACGAACGTGAAATGTTAATATTTTAACAGGCGTTAACGCATAAGACCAGCATGAACGCCCCTCGCACGTTTGACGATTTGTGTTCGGCTCAGATAAATATTGTTATGTTTTTAACTGTCCGTAGGATATCTCATTTCAGAATCTATACAACATGTTGCATCAATCTTCACTTCACTTTTGTTTTATATTTCTTGCTAAAAAGTTTGTGTTATCAATAATTATTCGTATTTTTGCAGCAACAGAATCCGCCACGCTTCCCATTTGAACAGCGAACCAGGGCGGGTCTTTTGCTTTTATGAGTACAATAAGATTATATACGAAGCAGGCTCTTTCTATTTCAGAACAAATTCATTGACAAAAAGTTGAAGAAACGTGTTGCATGTCAGTTCAATTATCCATTTCTTTTATTGTCATATTAGCTCGTTTCCTTCAGCTCATTATAAATAGCCAGTCCTTTCACTGTTAGCAGATACTTTTGACGTGGATGGCGAGGCGAATCGGGATATTTCATTTTCACTAAACCTCCTGCAATGGCTGGTGTAAGCGAATATTCAAGAAAGTTTTTTCTATCTTTCAATCCTATTGCATCCATCATCTCTTTAACGCTTCTTTCTTCTTGTTCGATAATAAGAACCAATCGTTTGTCTATATCAGATAATTTATCTAAAATAGAGGTATTACTTGTGGGGGTACTTGTGGGGGTACTTGTGGGGGTACTTGTGGGGGTGATGTTATTATTAGAATATCCTATTAGCATGTGACGGTTTTTCAACTCGTGATGCTCGCCCAATATCAAATTACGAAAGAAATAAATGAGGAACGATTTGTCAGGTTCTATGCCTTTTGAAGTGTTGCGATAGTTTGCACGAACGAGGGCATTACGAAAATACCATGAATGATGTGCAAATAAGTCGTTATCAACCTTGAAACCTATAGAACGTAGATATTTGATGATAAACACTGCTGTTGTGCGCGTATTGCCTTCACGGAAAGGATGGTTCTGCCATAATAATGTGACGAAATCAACGATATGTGCTATCATTTCATTTGAAGATAATCCTTTATAACAGAAGTCTTTTTCTTGCTGAATGTCATATCTCAAAGCCATCATTATATCTGCCGCACGTCCGTACACTACTGTATCGCCTTGTAGCACCCATTCTTTTTTGCTGATGTCGTAGGTACGTATCTCACCAGCATGTTTGAACACACCATCGAACAAGTGTCTATGGATGTTTAAAACCTCTAAAGCTGTGAATGAGAATGATTGTTCGCTTAATAGTTTTGTGATATTGGCAGCCACACGGTCGGCTTCTTCTTTCTCGGCATCGCCCTCGTCGTGTGTGGTTTTGTTAACATAGTATGCCTTTAATTGCTCACGCACATCGTCAATAGAAATATCACCTTCGATGTGCCTGACAGCTGTTTCCTTCAGATAATCAGATACTTTCAATCCATCAACATCTTGCAGACCAATAGCTGTGTGCCATGCTGATGCTCGCTCACTTTTATGGGGTTCGGCCACACGTTTGTAGGCTTCGAAGTCAATATACAAATGTTTATTCTTATCCATAATTCGATATGCGTATTTGTTTCAATGTTCTATCTTGCCCAATATCTTCATTTACTTCTCTTCCTACAAAATTAAGAAAAAACGTTGATAATCATGCTTAAATATGAAAATAGTTGATCATGTTTTTGCGTTTTATGATTATTTTTCAATGAGCAGACATTTCTGTGAGGCGCGAGAAGTGAAATCTGTGTAACGCGAGAAATGAAATTTGCCTGCCGATATCTTTTCTATGTCGCGGAAAATTAGTAAGTTTGCAGCGATAACATACAAATGCTGGTAACATAATTCTGGTAACATAATTGTTAATGATAACTAACAAAAACTTGACATTTATTTTATGATGAACGATACCGAACTAATGCGCAGAGCGATAGCCCTGTCAATAGAGAGTGTGAAAAATGGTGGTGGCCCCTTTGGTGCCGTTATTGCTCGCAATGGCGAGATTGTGGCCGAAGCCTCAAACAGCGTAACCCTTGATAACGACCCTACAGCCCATGCCGAGGTAAACTGCATACGCCAAGCCACACGCAAGTTGGGCACTTTCAGTCTTGAAGGCTGCGTGATATACACCTCGTGCGAGCCCTGCCCCATGTGTTTGGGTGCCATTTATTGGGCACACCTCGACGCCATTTATTATGCCAACAACCGTAAAGATGCTGCCGCCATCGACTTCGACGACGACTTCATCTACCGCGAGATAGCTCTCGCCCCCGACCATCGCCACAAACCCATGCACCCGCTGCTGCGCGACGAGGCACTCTTAGCCTTCGACATGTGGCAGAAGAGCGATGCTAAAACCGAATATTAAGTAGGTGCTCATAATTAAGAACATTTACTAAATGTAGGCTTCTTTCCTTTTTAGGTGATGCTATTAGCCCCTCACTTTCGCCATAGAAAAAGGGCGTGGGTGAGGGGCTTTGGCTTTTTGTCGTTCACTGTTAGGCGTTAATTTCTTATAAATGCAACGGTATTGCGAAATAAAAAATGTATCTTTGCACCTTATTATAGGACTTTTGCAAGTTTAGAAGCGAGCCGTATTGAAGAAGGCTTCCGCCAAGCGCAAAGAAACATCACTCGCGAAGCGGGTTAGCACATTCTTTCAAATCGTCATACCTTCTATACGAGCAAAACTTAAAGTAATTATAAGTAAAAACACTATGTCGTGTATATTGAATATTGAAACAAGCACCAATGTTTGTTCGGTAGCAGTGAGCCAAGATGGCGCTTGCATTTATTATGACGAAGATAAAACGGGCCCCAACCATGCCGAAAAGTTGGGCGTGTTTGTTGACCAGGCCATGTCGTTTGCCGATAGCCATGCTATACCCTTTGATGCCGTAGCCGTGAGCTGTGGCCCAGGCTCGTATACAGGCTTGCGTATTGGCGTGTCGATGGCCAAAGGCATTTGCGTGGGTCGCGACCTGAAACTGCTGTCGGTGCCCACCCTCGAGCTGATGTGTGTGCCCCTCTTGCTGAACCACGAAGAGCTTGAAGACAACGCCTTGCTGTGCCCCATGATCGACGCTCGACGCATGGAGGTGTATGCCGCCGTTTACGACCGCTCGTTGCGCGAGGTGCGCGAGACAGGTGCCGATGTGGTAACCGCCGATACCTATCGCGAGTTTCTTGACCGTGGCCCCGTTTACTTCTTTGGCAATGGCGCTGCCAAGTGTATGGACGTTATCAACCATCCTAACGCTCACCTCATCCCCGACGTGCTGCCCGAGGCCAAATGGATGTTTCCCCTGGCCGAGCGCCGCATAGCACAAGAGAAGTTTGAAGATGTGGCCTACTTTGTGCCTTACTACTTGAAAGACTTTGTAAGCAAAAAGCCCAAGAGTCTGCTTTAACATCTCACACCCCCGCCACACAAAATGCCTACCCCCAATGGTAAGCGCAAACGCAAAGGGTAGGAGGGGGAAAACACATCAACCGCCCCTTGCCGTAAGAAAAAATATAATAGCAAATAGCTTGAACAGAAAAGTATGAACATTGAAGGATTAGACTATAATACCCAACGAGAGAAACTGGTGCTGCCCGAATATGGCCGCGAGGTGCAAAGCATGGTCGACTATGCCGTGGCGCTGCCCACAAAAGCCGAGCGACAGAGCTGTGCCAACGCCATCATAGCCATTATGCGCCGTATGTTTTCACAGTCGGCCGATGCCGAAGGCTTCGAGCGCAAACTGTGGGACCACCTGGCCATGATGAGCAACTTTAAGCTCGATATCGACTATCCCTTCGATGTAACCGAGGCGCAAACCATCTTATCAAAGCCCGAACCCATGACTTACCCCATGAACAACATTCCTGTGCGCCATTATGGTAAGATGATGTTTGAGCTGTTTGATAAGCTGAAAACCATGCCCGAAGGCCCCGACCGCGATGCACTGGTGCGTATGGTCGCTAACCAGATGAAACGCGACCTGATGGTATGGGGGCACGGCTCGAGCGACGATGAGAAGGTGGCTTCTGATCTGGCCTACTTTACGGATGGCAAGGTGCAACTTGACCTTGACAAGTTTAAGTTTGCCAAGATTGAAGTGAAAGAAAACGAAAGAAAACGTGGCAAGAAGAAGTAAATGAATTTTGACGAAGTTTACAAAATAGGAAAGATAGGCAAGCCGCACGGCGTGAAGGGCGAGGTGAGCTTTCTCTTCGACGACGACGTGTTCGATCGCACCGAGGCCGACTATCTCGTGCTGTGCATTGATGGCATACTGGTGCCCTTCTTTATCGACGAATATCGTTTTCACGGTAACGCGTCGGCGCTGGTAAAGTTTGCCGACATCGACACGCAAGAGGCTGCACGCGAACTGACGGGCTGTGAGGTTTATTTCCCCCGACACCTGGCCGATGAGGCTGGCGATGCCCTTTCGTGGGCGCAAATAGTGGGCTTCAGCCTTACCGACACCGCTACGCAAACAAAGGTGGGCACCATAAAGGCCGTTGACGACCAAACCGTGAACGTGCTGTTTGAGGTGGTGGCCGACGATGGCCGCCAACTGCTCATTCCCTTGCACGAAGAGCTGATAGCCTATGTTGATGCCGACCGTCACGACATTGGCATGAACCTGCCTGAAGGGCTGCTCGACCTGTAACGTTATATCTTCAGCAAACATTGCACACACAATATATTGCATAAACACATCATGAAGCAACAAATATGTATCTTGGGCTCTACTGGCTCTATCGGCACACAGGCACTTGACGTTATCGCTCAGCACCCCGACCGCTTTGAGGTTTACTGCCTTACGGCTAACAATAGGGTAGAGCAGCTGGCTGAACAGGCCCGACAGTTTAACCCTGCCGCCGTGGTCATTGCCAACGATGCCCACTATGCCCGCTTGAAAGAGCTGCTCGCTGATCGCCCCGACATTAAGGTGTATGCTGGTGCCGAGGCCCTGTGTCAGATTGTAGAGGCCGACCCCATCGATATGGTGCTCACCGCTATGGTGGGCTTCTCAGGCCTGAACCCCACCATACACGCCATCAAGGCGCGCAAGAAAATTTGTTTGGCCAACAAGGAGACGCTGGTGGTGGCTGGCGAACTGATATGCCAGCTGGCGGCCGAATACCATGTGCCCATCCTGCCCGTTGATAGCGAGCACTCGGCTATCTTCCAAAGCATTGTGGGCGAGGGAAATAACGAAATTGAGAAGATATTGCTCACCGCATCGGGTGGCCCCTTCCGCAAGTTTACGCTCGACCAGATGCGCACCGTAACGGCTGCCGACGCCCTGAAGCATCCCACCTGGGAGATGGGCGCAAAGATTACCATCGATTCGGCTTCGATGATGAACAAAGGCTTCGAGGTGATTGAGGCCAAATGGCTCTTTAACGTGCCTGCCCACAAGATACAGGTGCTGGTGCATCCGCAAAGCATTGTGCATAGCGCTGTACAGTTTGTCGATGGTGGCGTGAAAGCACAGCTGGGCGTGCCCGATATGCGCCTGCCCATACAGTATGCCTTCTCGTTTCCCGAACGCCTGCCCCTCAATGGCCAGCGTCTCGACCTGTTCCGTCAGCCGCTTGAGTTCTTTGAACCCGACTTAGAGAAGTTCCGCTGTCTGGCCCTCGCCTTCGAGTCGATAAAGCGCGGTGGCAATATGCCGTGCATCGTCAACGCTGCCAACGAGGTGGTGAACGAGGGCTTCCGCAAGGGCCAGTGCTCGTTCTTGGGCATGGCCGACATTATTGAGCAAACCATGCAGCGTGCCACCTTCTCGGCCACACCTGGCTACGACACCTATATCGCCACCGATGCCGAGGCACGCCGCATAGCTGCCGAGCTCATGGCACAATATAAATAATTATTTATTTTTTTTGAAACTATAGCGTTTAAGAAACACTACAACAAATGGAAATATTTTTAATCAGACTGCTGCAGTTTATGCTGGCAATCTCTCTCTTGGTGCTGCTTCATGAGGGCGGACACTTTGGTTTTGCAAAACTCTTTGGCGTGCGCGTTGAAAAGTTTTATCTCTTCTTTGATCCTTGGTTCCACCTCTTCCAGTTTAAACCGAAGAAGAGTGACACCACCTATGGCATAGGATGGCTGCCGCTGGGTGGCTACTGCAAAATATCGGGCATGATTGACGAGTCGTTCGACACAGAACAGATGGCAAAGCCCGCCGAGCCCTGGGAGTTTCGTGCTAAGCCCGCTTGGCAACGACTGTTTATCATGATAGGTGGCGTGCTGGTCAACTTCTTGCTGGCGCTGTTCATCTATTCAATGTGCCTGTTCTATTGGGGCGACGACTATATTCGCACCCAAGACATGACCATGGGTATGAAGTTTAACACCGAGGCTAAACAGTTGGGCTTTCAAGATGGCGACATCTTGGTGGGCACCGAGAACGGCGAGTTTAAAGAGTATGGCGCCGATATGTTCCGCGACTTGGCCATAGCCAAGCATGCCAACATCATACGTCAAGGCAAGGCCATGACCGTGCAGATGCCTGGCGACCTCGACCTGCTGCAAATGATAAAGAGCACCCCGCAGTTTGCACGTCCGCTCACACCCGCCGTTGTCGATAGCGTGGTGCCAGGCAGCATTGCTCAGCAAATGGGCTTGCTGAAGAACGACAAGATTGTGGCCGTGAATGGTAAGGCCGTCGACTCATACAACGAGTTTACAAACGAGGTGGGCCGAAACAAAGATATGCTCGAGGCAGCACAAACGCCCGCCGACAGCCTCTTGGCGCGCACCCTCACCATCAGTTATGCTCGTGGCATCGACACCATCACCGTGAAGCGCACGCTTACTGATAAGATGGAGTTTGGCTTTACCGTGAAGCCTCTGCTCTCTTATTATAAGCCCACCCACGTAAGCTATGGCTTCTTTGCCTCGTTCCCCGCTGGTGTGCGCTATGGCTGCGACGTGCTGTCGGGCTATGTAGGCGACCTTAAGTATCTGTTCTCGACCGAAGGCGCTAAGTCGCTCGGTGGCTTCGGAGCTATTGGTAGCATGTTCCCACCCGTATGGGACTGGCACATGTTCTGGCTCATGACCGCTTTCCTCAGCATCATCCTCGCCTTCATGAACATCTTACCCATTCCTGCCCTTGATGGCGGCCACGTGCTGTTCTTGCTTTACGAAATGATTACGCGCCGCAAGCCCAGCGAGAACTTTATGATCTGGGCCGAATACATCGGCATAGGCATCTTGTTACTGCTTATGATTGTGGCCAACCTCAACGACATATTGAGGTGGATAGGAATAATGTAGGTTTTGTTTAAGTTGACAGGTTCTTGCTGAAACAAAAAAAGAACTTGTCAACTTACACAAACATATACCTTGAATAGAAAACTTTGCCAATACCATAAACAATATTATTTATTACCACTATTATAACTAAGCTAACACATTTTTTTGAGTATGAAACATCTATTATCTTTATTACTTGTAGCTGTGCTCGCGCTGCTGCCATCAAAGCTGATGGCTGCCGATAAAAAAACAGTAACATCTATCAACATTACCATGCCAGTGCCACAAGATGGCATGACCGTGCAAGAGGCTGAACAGCTACAGCTTACCGCTGCCAAGACCGTGTATGGCGACTTGGTAGAGAAAGGTATCGCCTCTATCCAGAGCATTATTTGGGAAGGCGAGTTTAACACCAAAGACCCCTCAAACCCAAAGTTTAAGGCAGGCTATACGTATAGGGCATCGATAAAGTTGATGCTCGACGCCCAGGGGCCCTACATCTTAAAATATGAGATGCGTAACGGCGACTATTATGTCGACGACACCATGGTTAAGATTTCTGTGAACGGTGCACCCGCCCGCGTGATGATCAGCGGCCCTTACTTCCCCACCTTTAGCGCAGTGTTAACCGTGCCGGGTGGCAAAGGCGGCAATCTAGAGAAGGAAAGCCTGTATGGAGACTATAACGCCAACAAGAAAAAATATCGTGCAAGCCATAACATTTATTCTAAGGAAACGGCCGATGCCTGCTGCGCAAACCTGCATCCGCACGATGTGGTCACCATTACCGATACGCACAACCCGCTGTCTGAGTTTGAAGGCGCCAATCGTGTGTTTCTTACCAAGGTTATCGTTGATACCAGCAACGAAGATGTTTATAAAGACTTTGCCGATGCCTTGAGCCTATATCAGTCGGGTTATTACAATCTCAAAGAGGTGTGGCTCAGCGACAAGGTAAACGCCGTGACCTTTATGCGCGCGCTGAACGAAGGCATGAAGAATCCCATTTGGCCCGACAGCTATTATTTTTATTATCATAGCACCATGTTCCTTGCGGGCGATGCCACGCTGTGTGTGCCAGCCAAGCAGGGCGAAGCCGTAAAAGCCCTCATGGCAAAGCATGCCAAGTTTCCGCCCTACACCGTAAGAACCTATACGGGCAATGTGGCCGATGCCCAGAAGGCCGGACTGAAAGCTACCAAGAACCCATGCACCAAGCACAACTTTGTGGCTAAGATAATGACTGCCGACAGACAAGTGCAGTATTACACCTGTAAGCAAGACCCTAAGTTGTATTATTCGTGCAGCATCTGCGGACTGTGTGAGCGTAACCCCAAACACACCTACCAGTTATCAGAGAAGGATAAGGAGCTCTTGTCAGGTGTTCACTACTTTGAAGCCAACCTTGCCACCGACCAAGCCTATGTGGGCACCAATGCTGCTGGCGAGCATATCTACTGGCAGAGCTGTATATGGTGCGGCATGTCGTCCAACTATGAGCAGCGACATCTTACCGAGAAGCATCGGCGTGCAGCGGGCTTTGATGGCACACTGCCCCTGTTCCGTAAGCACATGGAGGCCAATCTGAATATGTGCGAAGACGATGCCAAACTGGCTACCACCCCTCAGCCAGACATGTTTACGCTGCCCGCCCGCAGCACCGCGAAGAAGAGCGTCTGGGCTGAAGACGAGGTAAACCGTGCCCTCTGCGACAACCTCATTGACGAGCAGCTCTTGGGCAACGACTACACCGTTACCGCCACTCGCCAGCAGGTGGCATCGATAGCCCTGAGGCTTATCAAGGAGATGACCGAGAAGAACGCCGATGAAGGCAAGTTGAACCTCTTTGCCGACATCGCCGATGGCACTCCCGATATGTCGGCTCCCATGACACGTCAGGAGATGGCAACACTCATCTATCGTGCCATGCGCTATATTGAGCAGAACTCCAAGTATACCTATACCGACTACAACTCCAACCTCGCTGCCTATACAGACAGCCCTCAGCTCAAGGCGTGGGCTAAGGAGCCCATGGCGTTTATGGAGGCGCTGGAGCTTGTCGACCCAGTGACCAAGACCACCCTGGCGCCCAACGCCCCTTGCTCTATAGAGCTGGCGCTGGCTACTGCCGAACGTGCCACCCTGGCGCAGCATACTGGTTGGGCGCAGACGGTGTCGGATAGCGACAATGTAGCTTATATTACCACCTATTCGAGTCACGATGCCCTCTCCACGATGCCCCACAACACCGGTGTCACCAATTCTACATTAGGTTTCTACGAGCGAGTGTGGGTATATCGCATGAAGGGCTACAACGGCTCTACCGAGGTGAAAGACAAATATACTGGTCAGCACCTCTATTTCGAATCTAAGTATCTGCACCCCGTGCGCTGGCGCGGCTCCAGCTTCTCTAACACCAAGCAAAAGGCGAAGAACGCCAGCACCAAATCTCAGAAGAAGACCCGTGGCTTGAAGAAAGGGTTGGGCGTGTTGAAGAGCATCCTGATGTAATCCCATCACAGCCACAATCCACCCAAAATACCGCCGCCTTTGTCACAATGACAGGGGCGGCGTTTATTATACCCCAAATAGCTCATTAGGGCTTGCTTGGATTTCTCTCTTTTAGAAGAGTGGATTTTGTTCGGCTTTTAATCCCAAAACGGCCTAATGACCTTTTGGGTTTAACTTTAGTATTGGAATGGTAAGCCTATTTGATGGAATACTATTCCACTAAAGACTGCAATAGCAAATATTCCTATCCGCAATGCACATTTACACGCATTGCGGATAGTTTTTTGTCTTCGGCTCTAATAAATATATTATGACTGTCGACGTCAACGTTACAGATTTTTTTGTGTTATAGACAAAGCCTATTACCGATTATTGACCTCGTTATATTTATCGTCAACTTTTTTTATTTTCGAAACGGCATCTGTACTGCCGAGTTTATATGCTTGGGTATAGGCTGCTTTAGCGCGTAATAGTATGGTTAGTTTTGCTTTCTTCGCCCACTTCATGTTACCATGTCCTTTGACGTTAGGGAAAAGTTCTGCGGTAGCAACCAACTCATCACCCATACGAATCCAGTTGTCGTTCTCGTTTTTTTTGATTTTCTCTAATACTTGGTTCAATTGTGTATTTGTTTCCGATAGTTCGTTATCTAAGTTTGATATCTTTTGTTCTTTCTCTTCTATAGTTTGGTTTTTTTGCTTAATGACGCTGTGCAATTTCTTTATTTCCTGTTCATTTAAGATGATGGTTTGCCTGAGGTTTTTTACCAAAGCGAGAGTGTGTTTGTCTGCATTTTGTGTTGGTACTGCATCTAATCTTGTTTTAATTTTCGAAATGGATTCTGATATTTGTTTTGCTATAGATTGAGTATTTTTACCGCGACCCGTGTATTGCCCTGAACTAAGTTGAATAAAAAAGTTCAAATAAAATGGGCAAAGAG
>OHEU01000863.1_pt1 | contig 15719 bp, 10 predicted proteins | sample 1567341 | NCBI WGS metagenome assembly OHEU01 (sample SAMEA3879524, study PRJEB24766) | human gut metagenome | biome: human-associated habitat; feature: feces | place: USA | collected 1985/1987 | reverse complement strand
GTGCAGCACTTGAGGGAAAGGTTCCATTCATCAACTTCTTCGATGGATTCCGTACATCTCACGAGATTCAGAAGATTGAAGTCTGGGATTATGAGGACCTCGGCGATATGCTCGATTGGGACGCTGTTGAGGCTTTCCGTCGCCGTGCATTGAACCCTGAGCATCCTGTAATTCGTGGCACAGCTCAGAATGATGATATTTTCTTCCAGGCTCGTGAAGCTTGTAATGTATATTATGATAAGATTTCTGATGTTGTTGTTGACTATATGAATCAGGTCAACGCAAAAATCGGTACAGACTATAAGCCATTCAACTATTATGGTGCTCCTGACGCAGAGAGAGTTATCATTGCTATGGGTTCTGTCTGTGACGCAACAGAAGAGGTTGTTGATTATCTTAACGCAGCAGGCGATAAGGTTGGTCTTATCAAGGTAAGACTTTACAGACCTTTCGTTGCTAAGTATCTTCTTGATGTTATTCCTGATACTGTTAAGTCTATCTCTGTTCTTGACAGAACAAAAGAGCCTGGTTCTATCGGCGAACCACTTTATCTTGATGTTCTTGCAGCACTTCAGGGCTCTAAGTTTGGTATGGTTCCTGTTTATACAGGTCGTTATGGCTTAGGCTCTAAGGATACAACTCCTGGCGATATTGTTGCTGTTTATAGAAATATGGAAACAGACGAGCCAAAAAGACGCTTTACAATCGGCATTGTTGATGATGTTACACATCTCTCTCTTGATGTTAAGGAAAATCCTGACACAACTCCTGCTGGTACAAGCTCTTGTAAGTTCTGGGGTCTTGGTGCTGACGGTACAGTTGGTGCAAATAAGAACTCCATTAAGATTATCGGCGACCACACAGATATGTATGCACAAGGTTACTTCGCATACGACTCTAAGAAGTCTGGCGGTCTTACAGTTTCTCACCTTCGTTTCGGACATCAGCCAATTAAATCAACTTACTATATCAGTAAGGCAGACTTCGTAGCTTGCCATAACCCATCTTATGTTGATAAGTATGAAATGGTTGAGGACCTTAAAGAGGGCGGAAGCTTCCTCCTCAACTGCCCATGGAGTGACGAAGAGCTTGAAGAAAGACTCCCTGGCAAGATGAAGAGAATTATTGCTCAAAAGAATATTAACTTCTATACTATTGATGGTATTGATATTGGTAAGGAAATCGGTCTTGGCGGAAGAATCAATACAGTTCTTCAGGCTGCATTCTTTAAGATTGCCGGCATCATTCCTGAGGAAGATGCAAAGCAGTATATGAAGGACGCTGCTACAAAGTCATATAGCAAGAAGGGCGAAAAGATTGTTGCTATGAACCACGCTGCTATTGACAAGGGTATGGAAAGCTTCCACAAGGTTAATGTTCCTGAAGCTTGGAAAACTGCTGAAGATAACAGAGTTGATACTCCTGCAACAGGCGATAGAGCTGATGTTGTTGAGTATGTAAATTCTATCCTCAAGCCAGTAAACGCATATCAGGGCAACAAGCTTCCTGTTTCTGTATTCTCAAATCATGTTGACGGTACAGCTCCACAGGGTTCTGCTGCCTATGAAAAGAGAGGCATTGCTGTTGATGTTCCTGAATGGAATCCTGCAAATTGCATTCAGTGCAACTTCTGCTCACTCGTCTGCCCACACGCTGTAATTCGCCCTGTAATTATGAGCGACGAAGAGCTTGCAGCTGCTCCTGCAAACACAAAGTCTAAGCCTGCAACAGGTCTTGCTGGCTTCAACTTCTCTATGACAATTTCTACCCTCGACTGCACAGGCTGTGGCTCTTGCACACAGGTTTGCCCAGGTATGAAGGGTAATAAGGCTCTCACAATGCAGTCTATCGACTCACAGCGTCCACAACAGGCGGTATTCGATTACGGCAGAACTATTGAGCCAAAGCCAGAGGTTGCCGCTAAGTTTAAGGAAACTACTGTTAAGGGCAGCCAGTTCAAGCAGCCACTCCTTGAGTTCTCTGGTGCTTGTGCAGGTTGTGGTGAAACACCTTATGCAAAGCTTGCTACACAGCTCTTTGGTGACAGAATGTTCATTGCTAATGCAACAGGCTGTTCTTCAATCTGGGGCGGTTCTGCACCGGCAACTCCATACACAGTAAACCACAAGGGCTTTGGTCCTGCTTGGCATAACTCACTCTTTGAGGATAATGCTGAGTTCGGTTTCGGTATGACACTTGCACAGAATGCTATTCACGACAGACTCAAAGAGAATGTTGAAAAGATTGCAGAGCTTTCTTCTGATGAGGAGGTTAAGGCAGCAGTTGCTAAGTATGTTGATACTCTTACAGATTCAAAGGCAAGCAGAGAGGCTACTGACGCTCTTATCGAAAAGCTTGAAGTAGTTGCTGGCGGTGACGGTGAGGCTGCTGAGCTTGCTAAGAAGACACTTATTGATAAGGATTCCCTCGCTAAGAAGTCTATGTGGATATTCGGTGGCGATGGCTGGGCATATGACATCGGCTTCGGTGGTCTTGACCATGTTATCGCAAGTGGTAAGAATGTAAATATCCTTGTATTCGATACAGAGGTTTATTCAAATACTGGTGGTCAGGCTTCTAAGGCTACACCTGTTGGCTCTGTTGCACAGTTTGCCGCAACAGGTAAATCAACAAAGAAGAAGGACCTCGCAGCTATCGCAATGAGCTATGGCTATGTATATGTTGCACAGGTAGCTATGGGTGCTGACTATAATCAGTGCGTAAAGGCATTCGCAGAGGCTGAAAGCTATAACGGACCTTCAATCATTATCGCTTATGCTCCTTGTATCAACCACGGTATTAAGGGCGGTATGGGCATTTCTCAAATCGAGGAAAAGAAGGCTGTTGCTGCTGGCTACTGGAATATCTTCCGTTTCGACCCAAGACTTGCAGATGAGGGCAAGAATCCATTTATGCTCGATGGCAAGGCTCCAAGCGAAAGCTATCGTGATTTCATCATGGGTGAGGTTCGTTATAACTCTCTTACTCGTTCTTTCCCAGAGCGTGCCGAGGAGCTTTTTGAAAAGGCTGAAAAGGTTGCCGCTGAGAAGTATGAGCATCTCGAAAAGCTTGCTGGTAAATAATCAGTAAATTAGCTTTCAGAGTTAAATTTATACGCATATAATCTGAATATATAAAACGGGACTGTTATAGCAATCTGGCTATGACAGTCCTTATCTATATATCTTAATATTACAAGAATTAAAAGGAGTATAGAAAGTATGATTATAGAAAAATCTTTTTTTGATAGATTGAAACAAATTTATTCGGTTGAAGAATTTTGTGGTTATACTGATGAAGATATTGATTATATAAAGGGCTTGTTTGGAAATATTCCGAAAGCTTTGGAGGAGTATTATAGAAAGGCTGGCAGGACTGAGGCTTTTCAGCGTGTTCAGGATACTTGGCTTTTGCCAGAACATTTCCAAAAATGGAAGTGGACGCAAAAATCAGACCATATGATTTTATTAAATGAAAATCAGGGTGTTTGTCGTGCTAGAATTAAGCGTGAGGACTTGACTTTGGATAATCCTCCTGTATATGTAACAGATGATGATAAAAGCTGGGTTTTGTGTGCAGATACAGTAAGTGAGTTTTTATCTGCGGCTCTTGCATATGAAGCAGTGTTTGCATTTGAATTTTGTTCAGATGATATTTATGAATTAACTGGAGAGGAATTTTCTTTGATTGAATCTCGACTTGAAAAATATCCATTTGAACTGAAAAACTGGATTGATGTAAATATTAAGCTATATTATAATGACAGCGACAATTTGCTTGCTGTTTTATACGGAAATGATGATGACTATTTTCAGATGTTTTATGGTGCTTCAAGCCAACAGGGATACGAGAAACTTTTTGATTCAATCGGTGACATCGGAGATGAAATGTGAAAAGCTATAATATAGTTTTTTATATTGATTTTTATGCAGATTACAGAATATAATCGTACTATGGTTTCTGAACCTTCTATGAAAGGATTTTAGTTTTATTAGCAGAAACACCAGTGATATTTATAAATAGGAGGTTTTATTTATGACTGCTAAGACTGCACAAATAGCTGAAATGATTGATATGCTTCCAGATAAAGAAATTGAGGAAGCAGAGCAAAGCGGATATATTTCCGCTAATTGAGATTGACTGGGATAATCTTGACAAGATAGTTTAAAAAATGCTGTAAAAAGCAGTATTTTTTAGAGCGGTAGACTTCGGTCTGTCGCTTTTTCTTTGTTTATCGAGAGCGAAATTATACCGCTCTCGGCTTTACTGGAGGTAAGGGGGCAGGCTAAAAAGTTTCCGCAAAGGTATAGCCACATAGGGTGGCTCTGTTCTATGAAAAAAATTCCTTTTATTTTAAAAATCTTCAGTTGCTCATATTTTATTACATTAAAGCGACAAACCTTTTTGTATAGCTGTCTTAAATATTACATATTGCGTGTAAATAGCGTGTGGTTAATCGTGTGAATGCTTGTATGGTCACAGGCTTTAAGCTATTGTTATTGTAATAGTAGACAAATCGACTTTTTCAAGCATAAAAAAATCAAGCCCACTTCCGAAGAAAGGCTTGATTAAGCGGTTAAGTTTACTGCGAATATACGCATATTCAAACGCGTGAAAATAACTTAAAACAGAAAATGCCCCGCACGCGTAATGCGTGTCGAGGCACTCGACTGGAGCTGATAGGCAGGCTCGAACTGCCGACCTCATCCTTACCAAGGATGCGCTCTGCCGCCTGAGCTATACCAGCAAAATTGGCGACCCGGATCGGGTTCGAACCGACGACCTCTAGCGTGACAGGCTAGCGTTCTAACCAACTGAACTACCGGGCCAAATGGCAGGGGCAGAAGGACTTGAACCCTCGGCACGCGGTTTTGGAGACCGCTGCTCTACCAACTGAGCTATACCCCTATGTGAGCCGAATATAATATTATCATATTCGGCGTGGTTTGTCAAGAATTTTTTGAGATATTTTATAAAAATAGAGTAGGAATTATCCGGCAGCTTTAGCCTTAGCAGAGAACATAAGTGTTAAGGTTTTGTAATCGCAATTACCAGATTGAGTCAGCTTATTAGCCTTTTGGAAAGCCTTTACAGCCTTTTGAGTGACTTCTCCATAGTAGCCAGACTTTTCCTCATTGAAGTATCCAAGAGCCTCAAGACGGTTCTGAACCTTTTTAATATCGTCCTTAATGTCGCCGAATTCAAAGAACATATCTTTGGTTATTTTCAGGGAGGTATCAGCTTTAACCTTTGAGGTAGTAGCTTTGCTTGTTTCAGCTTTGCTTGTTTCAGCTTTGCTTGTTTCAGCTTTGCTTGTTTCGGCTTTGCTTGTTTCAGCTTTGCTTGTTTCAGCTTTACTCGATTCAGTTCTCTTTGTAGGGTCCTCTGGATTGATGGAAACCGAAGGATACATAATTTCAATCATATCAGTAAGAGCCTCTACAAGAGAATTTCCCTGACGAGAGAAAAGCTCTGATGAAAGCTCATAGACCTGTTTGTTTTTAACAGCGGAAAAATCCTTGAAAAGCTCACTTTTCATAATCTTATCTTTAACGCCTATATCGCAGAAGATATATTGCGGATTGGCAAGCTTTAGTGCATTGAAAGCCTCGTCATCAGCAACACCAGCCTTGCAGACATTAACAGCGTTGAGATATTCAAAGAGCTTGCCCGAGGGTGTATCGTCCTTGAGAGAAGTACCTTTCTCATCATATAGATAGCAGGCAGTTACAAGAACCTTGCTCTCTGGAATAAGCCTTTGCAGGTCGTCCATAGTTACAGAGAGAGTTTCGGCTCTTTCCTCGCCGATTTCTCTGCCTGTTGTTTCGCCAGCCATAACAGCACCAACATTGCCGAAAAGGTCGCTGATACCGCTCATACTTGTAGCAGGAACGAAGGTGATTACTGTAAAGCCCGATTCATTTAGCTTGGTGAGCTGTTCTTTTGGCATATCGCTGTCGGCAAAGATAACATCAGGGCTAAGAGCGGAAATCTTTTCGAGGTCAGGCTTTAATTTAGAGCCAACAGTCTTAACACCAGAGATTTCCTCCTGAGTACACTCGTCAGACCTGCCCTCTATCTTCTTGATAAATCCGCAGGAAACGAGAATATCTGCGATAGAATCAGAAAGTACGATAACTCTGTCTGGAGCTTTGCTTATTGTGATATTGGCTAATTTCACAGGATATTCCTCAGAACGGCTTGAGTTACAAGCCGCCGCTGAAAGCACCATACCTGCCGCAAGTGCCAGTGCAACAATTTTCTTAAACATTTCACATTTCCTTTCCGAAAAAGGTTAGTTATTTTTAAGCTGTCTTGCCTCTGCTATGGCGACAAATTGCTTTGCACATCTCGGAGAACGACCGCCACGCTCTAAAGCCCACTGTTCAGCCTCATTTTCAAGAGTTTCGATATCTATCTCAAGACCCTTTTCATTTGCGAGAGAACGGACAATCTCAAGATAGTTTTCCTTATCAGGAACGCTGAAATTAACTGCAAGACCAAATCTATCTGAAAGTGAGAGAGTTTCTTGCATAGTATCGTTTCTGTGCAGGTCATCACTGCCTCTGTCGGAATATGTTTCCTTGATGAGGTGACGGCGGTTAGATGTTGCGTAGATGAGAGTATTGTCAGGACGAGCCGCAAGACCACCCTCAAGAACAGCCTTGAGCTGTGCATAAGTTTTGTCATCAGTAGAGAATGAAAGGTCATCTATAAAGATGATGAATTTAAGCGGCAGAGCCGCAATTTTATCTACGAGTATAGGGAAGTCGCCAAGCCTGTCCTTAGGCATTTCTACCATTCTAAGGCCGTCCTTATAGAATTCATTGAGGATAGCCTTTACGGTTGAGGATTTACCTGTTCCTCTATCGCCATAGAGCAGGCAGTTATTGCAGTGTATTCCGTTGAGGAAGGCCTTAGTATTATCAACAACAAGTCCACGCTGTATCTCGTAGCCCTTGAGTGAGGAGATAGAGATTTTATCAGGGTGTACGACAGGTTCAATGTTGCCGTTTCTCCATATAAAGGCTCTGTATCTTGCGAACATACCACAGCCATTTTTAGCATAATAATTTACGAGCCTGTCTACACATTCTCTGAGTGTGGCAAATTCCTCGCAAGGCTTGCCAGCGCCCCATCTTGGCAGGGAATGTTCAAAAGAGCCAAGCTCATCTCTGTGTTCATAGCCAAGGAGAATTTGTTCAGGAGTTATTCGGCTTATTTTGATGATAGCGGCAATATCACGCTTAGTTGCGGACAAAGCCTCTGCGGAAAGCTCATTTATGCGGTTATCTGCGGCAAGCATAGAGAAGCGGTTCTCGTCAAAGAGAGCAGTTTCTGTTATACAGCCAGCGAAATTGCTTGCGAAGCCTCTGTCACTGAGAACCTGAAAGAATTCTCCCCAAGCACCAGCAAATTCGATAGGTTCTTTATTGAGAGAGCAAAGTAGCTTAAAGAAAGCCTTAGGCACAGTGCGGTTTAATATTCCTCTATATATTGAAAGTGACGACATCAGAAGTGATGCCTCTTTTGCTAAACTTATCATTATAAATCCTCTCCTTGTTGGGGTTTCACCCCAAGCCCCACCAAAGGCTCTGCCTTTGGAAACCGCAAGCTTTTGAAAAAGCTTGAGCAAAACTTTTAAGTGTCTTAGGGGAAACTCTTCAATTTATTATTTAGAAAATAATTGTAGGGGCGAACTGTGTTCGCCCGTTCGGTAGCTCATTGATAATTACTTCGACCGCGGCAACAAACTTCTCATGCAAATGTCGAGGTTTTGCTTGCAAAACCGATTCCGCGTCTTGGGGGCGGCGGCTCGCCGCCTTGAGCGAAACTTTTAGTGTCTTAGAAAAGTGCGTTAGCTAATTGTAGGGGCGAACTGTGTTCGCCCGCTCAGTAGTTTCTTCGACCGCGTCTTGACAGTGGCGGCACGCACCACCACGCACTAATTTTACGACATTTTGGCATATAAGTCAAGATAAGGCAAGGCTTGCCTTATTGCTCAATAACTGTGATTTTCTTGAGTATTCCTGTGTTTGGATAGTACTCTATATCAATATAATTAATATGATGCAGATATGAAGTATTGATGACATAGGAGTTATTTACATCTACTGCGTTGTTGTCCTCAAGATAGCTGAGTGTAGCTTTATCAAGCCTGAGAGCTTCTTCGTTATTTTTGTTATCGGAAAAATATATGCTTTTGTTGTTTTCCTTGCCAATTACTGAATAATCGCTCGTTATAACATTTACAGCTTTGCTCTTGAAGTCATTTATATAAGGCACACCTAAGAAGCCCTCACCGATAACACAGCCAAGCATAACTATTGTAATAACTGCAAATCCAAGGGATAGTACCTTTCGCTTTATACAGCTTATTATAAAGGCGATTACGCTTATAATTCCTGCAAGCATTTGCAGAGCAAAAGAAACGCTGAGTGCATAGAAATAAATATCGCCAACCATAGGCACCATAGCCTTAATAACAAATTGCAAAGCGGTAATCAAAAGAAATATAACAAAGCACCAGACAGATAATTTCATAGCACCGCCGGTGTCTTTTTTCTTTGAGTTTTTCATAATAATCTCCCCTTAGCTTTTACTAAATAATATCACATCATAAGATAAAAGACAATAAAAACCGTTCTTTTGCGGAAGATATTCCCCCAAATTTCATACATTTAAAATAAATTTCATATCATACATAAAGTTTCGTTTTTCGCAGAATACTTCAGCTATGATATAAGCAGTGGATATATCTTTGAGGGGGAGCAATATGAAGAAACAACAAATTAAAAGTATAAAAAAATTCATTCCGCATATATCAGCGTCTTTGTTGTCGATTCTTGCAGTAGCTTGTGTAATATTCAGAGTAATGAGTTCTCCTCTTGATTATAACGAGGCTATGGTTTTTGCGGCAAAGCTTTCTTTGCCAACAGGCAATACCTCAATGAGCGATAACAAAGAAGCGAGCAAGGCTGAAAGCCAAGAAACAAGCGAAACATCAGAAGATAAAAAGCAAGAAGCCTCAGAAAAGCCTAAGAAAAAAGCAGAGGCTGTTCCAGTGAATACGGAGCTTTCAGAGCCTACTGAAGAAGAACTTGCTGAATATGACAAAGCCCACGAAGGCGAGAATAAATTTACTGTCTATGAAACAAATATAACAGGTGCAGGGGAGAAGTATGATAATTTTTATGTCAAAAATAATGCCTCAGCTGATATAGATATAGGAGAGGAATTGAGCGGAGAGCTTGGCTTTACTATTGAAAAAAGCGACCAACCACAAGTTTTGATAGTACATACGCACACAGGCGAAAGCTATCTTAAATACGATACAGGATATTATTATGAAAGCTACTATCCACGAACAGATGATAATAACGAAAATGTATGTGCTGTTGGTGCGGCGATAACGAAATCTCTCAACAAGCGTGGCATAAAGACTATACACGATACCACAAAGCACGATGAAAGCTATAACGGAGCATATGATAACAGTATGGAAACCATTCAGAGCTATCTTGAGAAATATCCATCTATAAAGGTGGTTTTGGATATTCATAGAGATGCCTTCAGTACAGATGAGGACGGTGCAATGAAAAAGCCAACCTTTAAAACAGCAGATGGTGAGAAGGCCGCACAGATAATGATTATGGCGGGCTGTGATGTTGACGGAGTGAGAGATTTCCCAGAATGGCGATATAATCTTCGTCTTGCACTAAGGCTACAACAGACAGCAGAAACACTATATCCGGGTATGACCAGACCGCTGAATTTCGGAGATTTCGTATATAATATGAATGCGAATACAGGTTCATTGCTTATAGAGGTCGGCACAGATGGCAATAGCCTGAATGAAGTCAAGCTTGCAGGCAGTCTGCTCGGCAATGCCTTAGCGGAGTGTCTTGAGGAAAGTGCCTCTCCTAGAAATAGCTAAAGGCTTTGCTTGAGCCTCTGAAAGGTTCGTTAGCGATATTAGTTAATAAGGACGGACCTTGTCCGCCCTTATTAGGAGATTTCATTTGAAAAACTATCAATTAATTTTCTTATCCGAAAGGTATTCCATGTACAAGTTCTTTTAGAGAATCTCCACGCATAGCGGTAGAGATTAACTCTATTGAGCGTAGGTGTGCTTTGTCGAATAATTCATAAAAGCTATCTGTCCGTATTTCATCAGGGTTGAATGGTGAATGCCATTCTTTATGGGATAAATTTGCATAATCATACTCAATTTTATTGTTTGCCGGTCTTACAAGAGATGAAAGTACAGGCGGAAGCTTTACAGCCTTTTCTCCGATAGAAAGAACCTTGCGTTTAAAATGTGTTTTGTCGTTAATTAATGCAAGACCATTGTGCCAATCGTGCTGGGCGGTTATTATTTCACGCTTTGTCATAGTTGGCAAGGAATACATTACCATCAGACTGTGCATCATATCGGCAATAACCGTCATAACATTAGAATCTAATGGTGAGAGTGTTTTCAGATTGATAGTTGTTAATGGCTTGTTATAAAAATGTTCGTATAGAAGAACATCAAGGTTTGCCTCTATATCATTGTGACAAGTTGATTCGTGCAGACCTATTTCAGATTTTGCAAGCTCTGAGGCACGACATAGTATATATGGGTGAGCGGTACTATCAAAAGCATAGTGTGAAATAAATCCGAGGGCATAGCTGAGAGCGGTATCGCTTTCGTGGTTTTTCGCATATGCAACAAGATAACCAAGAATATTTTCAGCAGGCATTTTGTGCATAAGCGTGCCGATTTTGTTATAGCTTTTACCCCTTTGCCAAGGCATAATTCTGTGGCAGAAGAAAAAATCAGGGCCATTTCCACCCCAGATAAAGGCGGTTCGGTTGAGCTTTAGTGATGGGTAAAATTCGTATATATCATCAATCAGCCTTTCGGACATGATATAATGTGAAACAACGGCTGGCATCAGGCTTCTCCTCTCCATTGAAACCAACCCACAGCAAAAAGCAGAATTGTTCGTAGTGGGTCGGGAAGGATTGTTAATGTGGTCGAAAAAATCACCAATGAATTATTGTTCAGGCGTATGTAGGGGGTGAATATAGTTCGCCCCTTTATTATTTCTTCAAGCTGTTTGAAAGAAAGTTTGCCATCAGCTTTTTTGTACCGACTTTCTCGAAAGAAACTTCTAAAAGCATATCACTGGCTGTCTTTGTTGCGGAAACGATAAGTCCAGGGCCAAAAATCTTGTGATTGATTTTGTCACCGACTTTGAATGTTGCACTGCTTGATTTAGCAGTTGTCGGTGTTATGGTGCGTTCTACATCATATGTAGGCTTAGGACGATTTTTCTTTGCGGCAGATATAGAGGTTCTTGTATGCTCAACACGCTCAGATTTTACGAATTCTGTAGGAATTTCAGAGATAAAGCGTGATGGGCGGTTTCTTGAGGTCTTGCCGAATACGGTTCTTGATTCAGCGTTTACAAGGTAGATTCCTTTTTTTGCACGAGTAATGCCAACATAAGCCAAACGGCGTTCCTCCTGTAAATCCTCCTCAGAAAGTGTTGCATGATAGCCTGGGAATATTCCATCTTCCATACCAGGAATAAATACATATGGAAACTCAAGTCCCTTTGCAGAATGAAGTGTCATCATAACTACACTATCAGACTCGGAATTATAGTTATCTATATCAGTAAGCAATGCAATTTCCTCAAGGAAGCCCTCAAGACTTGCGTCTTCACCGTTTTCTTCCTCATATTGCATAATGCTTGATTTAAGTTCTTCGATATTTTCGATAGCGGATTCTGCGTGGTTGCTTGTTTTTAAAAGGTATCTTCTATATCCTATGCTATTAAGCAGACAATCATACACATCAGCTATGGCTTTGCCCTCATCAAGCATTCTTGTAAGGTCATCTATAAGCTTGCAGAATTCAAGCAAGCTTGTTGAAACTCTCGAAAGTATTGAAAATTCATCACTTGTATTCATTATTTGGAAGATACTTTTGCCGAGAGTGCCAGCAATATTTTCAACACGAGCAATACTGCCTTCACCGATAGCTCTTTTAGGGACATTGACAATACGCTTTAAACGAACATTGTCATCATGGTTGCAGATGACAGCGAGATAGGCTATCATATCACGAATTTCCATACGGTCAAAGAAACGGTGCCCGCCGATAACTCTATAAGGAACAGCCATTCTTGTGAAAGCTCTTTCTATATTCTGAGATTGAGAGTTCATTCGATAGAGAATAGCAAAATCTGAGAATTTTGCACCCTTAGAAACCTTATCTGTAATAGTTCTTGCGATATATGATGCCTCGCCCTGTTCGTCAAAGGCAGTAAATATATGAATAGGTTCGCCGTGGTCATTTTCTGTCCAAAGGGTCTTGCCCTTACGCTGTTCATTATTTTCGATAACTCCATTTGCCGCAGAAAGAATCATCTTTGTAGAACGGTAGTTCTGTTCAAGTCTGATAACCTTTGCATTTGGGTAATTATCCTCAAAGTTGAGAATGTTTTCGATAGTAGCCCCTCTGAATTTATATATACTCTGGTCATCATCACCAACAACACAAAGATTGCCGTTTTCACCAGTAAGAAGTCTTATAAGCTCATATTGAAGCTTGTTTGTATCTTGATATTCGTCAACCATAATATACTTGAATTGTTCTTGATATTTTTCGAGAACTTCAGGATATTGCTTAAAGAGTTGGACAGTATTAAGGATAATATCATCAAAATCCATTGCATTAGCAGCTTTAAGGCGTTTCTGATACATTTCGTAGATAGCGGCAACGGAAACAAGCTTGCTATCTTCGCCAGCCTTGTTTTTAAAGTCGGCAGGAGTTTCGATGGAATCCTTTGCACGAGAAATATAAAATTGGACACTTCTGACAGGCAAGGTCTTGTCATCAATTTCCAATGCTTTCATACAGTCTTTAATAAGCTTTTTGGTATCTTCTGTATCATAAACTGTAAAATGTGGAGTATAGCCAAGAAGTTCTCCGTTACTGCGGAGTATTCTTGAGCAGCAGGAATGGAAGGTTGATGCCCAGATTTTAGAGCCATTTTCACCAACTTTGTTACAGATACGCTCTTTGAGTTCATTAGCGGCTTTATTTGTGAAGGTGATAGCGAGTATTCTCCAAGGATTTACTTTGCCAACGGAGAGTTTTTCAGCGAGTTCATCAGATAAGCTTGTTTCACCTCTTGCGGCGGAGATGATTTCTGAACATTCCTCATCAGAATAATTTCCATAGAGTTTATCGCTTTCATAAGCCTCACCGAAGCGTAGGATATTAGCGATACGATTTACGATAACGGTAGTTTTTCCACTTCCTGCACCAGCAAGAATTAACAGTTGACCATTAACACTAAGTACAGCTTTTTTTTGCATATCATTCATTCGAGAAAACTCTTTCTCGATTATGTTTTTTCTTATATTCAAAAAGTTGTTATAATCCATCTGTTTTATATCTCCGATATTATTATTTAAAAAGATTTCCTCCATGACAGTCAATGGCAACGGTAAGCGGAAACTCGCAGAATTCAAGCTTTTTGACAGATTCGCAGCCAAGCTCCGAAAATGCAATAACTTCACAACTCTTTATGCATTTTGACGCAAGTGCACCGGCACCGCCTACGGCGCAAAAGTATACAGAGCCGTTGCGTACGATAGCTTTGCAAACCTCGTCGGAACGCGGTCCTTTACCTATCATCGCTCCAAGGCCCATATCTAAAAGTTTTGGAGAAAAAACATCCATTCTGCTTGAAGTAGTAGGCCCGCAGCTGCCTATTGCCAATCCCTTCGGAGTCGGGGTAGGACCTGCAAAATACTGTACAGCTCCATTTATATCATAAGGAAGAGCTGCTCCTTTATTTATAAGTTCAAATATCCTTTTGTGGGCAGCGTCACGCGACGTATACACGATTCCGCTCAAATATACCGTATCGCCGGCGTTAAGGGTTTGCGCAGCCGCCTTGATATCCTTTGTATTAATGTGGTAAAGAGCCAACCTTATCCCTCTTTATGTTTGTTAAAATTAAAAACCGTTGAGGAATCAAGATTAAACCCGTCCTCTATTTTCTTTGAATTATCATCTACTGTATTTTGCAGCGTTATATTGTTTTCATCATCAATTTTAATTGATACATCCGGCACAAAGGAAGGTGCATTTTTTCTCTTGGAAAGCTCATTTGCAGAAACAGACATTTTATTGGCAAGCGCAGCGATGCTTGAATGCAATTCATCAATAGAGCGATTAAATCTTTCGGATATCGCATTGACCTCTGCCGTAAGCTTACTTATCTCAACAGCTTGTTCCGATATTTCAGCCGAAGCCTTTGCCGAAATATCAGAGGCTTTAACATTGGCAGCCGATACAATTTCATCGGAATACTTGCGCGCATCCAAAAATGCCGCACCGAGTTGAGCCTCTGCGGTTTTAATTTTTTGCTCTTTAAGCTCAAATTCGCTGACGGACTCATCATACTTATCAGAAATACTCTGCAATTCGGAGACCTTGTTATTCAGCTCAACGTTTTCATTTTTCAAAGCTTCAACAGTATCGCACTGAACATTGTATTTCTCTTGCAGATCATTTAAAGACGCGCATTTCTCGGTTAAATCGCCGACTTTATCTTCAAGCTCATTAATCTTTGTTTCCTTATCGGCATACTTCCTTTGAAGATCACTTATCTCATTTCTCAGGTCCTCAATATAAGAAATAACATCTGAGCGATTAAATCCGCCAAATACGGCAGAACGAAATATTTTTTCGGATGCCATCAAAATTCCTCCAATTTAATATTACACAAAATATTTTATCAGATTTCTACGACAAAAACAACACATATTTTAATTTCAACATTTGATTTTAATAGACTTTTGTTGTATAATAAAAAACAGTTAATGATTTAGAGGTGAGACTATGGCAAACACAACCGGCAAAAAAATTAAAGACGTTGCGATAATCGGTGGATGCGCATCACTGATATATCTCACAATCGGAGATATTTCTTACAGACTTTCACTTTCAAGAGGAGGCCTAAACAGCAAACTTATTACCGATATGGTGGCTAAAAGCGCCGCAAAAAAGCCAAAGGACGAATACAAGGAAAAGCTTGACAGTATGATTGATGACGGTGCCGACTGGTTTATGCATCAAGATACAGAAAAAATTATAATCGAAAAAAAGCATAGACAGTCACTTTATGCCGATCTTATTCGTCCTGATAAGCCCAGTAACGTATACATTATATGCATTCACGGCTACACTTCTTCACCTGCAAATATGGGTATTTATGCAAAAAAATACCATGAATTGGGTTATAATGTCTTACTGCCGAGCCTTCGCGGACACGGAGATTCGGAGCAGGATTTCATAACAATGGGCTGGAACGACCGCCTCGATGTAATTGAATGGATAAACTACATTGCTGAGCGTCATCCAGAATCAAAAATAATTCTGCACGGAGTGTCAATGGGTGCTGCAACCACCATGATGGCAACCGGAGAAAAGCTGCCTGAAAATGTAAAAGCGGCAATAGAAGATTGTGGGTACACCTCCGCTTGGGATATATTAGGCATAAGGCTCACCAAGAGCATTAAACTACCGAGATTCCCGTTTTTATATAGTGCTAACATTGTAAATCTTCTCAGAGAAAACTTTAATCTGAGAAACGCTTCGTCTGTAAAGCAGGTTAAGAAAAGCGTTACGCCTACTTTGTTCATTCACG
>OHEU01000851.1_pt1 | contig 15928 bp, 11 predicted proteins | sample 1567341 | NCBI WGS metagenome assembly OHEU01 (sample SAMEA3879524, study PRJEB24766) | human gut metagenome | biome: human-associated habitat; feature: feces | place: USA | collected 1985/1987 | reverse complement strand
TATTGTCGAGTTTGCGCAGTTTGCTTTCTGCTCGCAAAATTGCGATTTTGTGCAAAAATCTGCGCTGAGGCAACATCAATACGCAAGTGTGCGTATTGCCGAGAGCCTCGTTTGATTTTTGCACTACTACCGCGCACCATTGCTCAAACGGCGTTGCGGTGAAAACAATAAACAAGTTTATTGCAAAGCACCGCACTTGTTTTCACAATCACTAACCGCGCAATCGTTCGTGTGCTCTCAAATCAAGCAGGGACAAGAACTCGTGCCACAATTTCGCACGAACGATTGTTTGGTGTTGCACACTTTGGCACGAATAAGAACTCAAACCACAGTTTCGCCAAATTATCTGCTTGGTGGCGTGCCTATCGGCACGCTTTTTCTTTTGTTTCTGCGCTGAGGCAACATCAATACGCAAGTGTGCGTATTGCCGAGCGCATTGGCGATTGCGTGCTAAGCACGCTTTTGCTTTGAAGTAGGGAAGGGGAATCGCATAATTTGATTGCGTGTAACTTGTTTTGCGGAAAATCATTGACAAGTTATAAATCGATGTGATATTATAACAAGGCTTTGAAAACGAAAACTTTTGGTTTTGGAGAAGTACCCAAGAGGCCGAAGGGGCTCCCCTGCTAAGGGAGTAGTACGAGTGAATCGTAGCCAGGGTTCAAATCCCTGCTTCTCCGCCACAAAAAACCCGATCCGAATAGGTCGGGTTTTTTGATGTCGTTTTGCGGGATTTCCGTGCTATGCACGGGGCAACGGTGTTGCCGAACCCTGTCACCGCCAGCTGCACGCTCCGTTTCCAAAAACATTGTTTTTACACTCCGCTGAAATACAAATCCCTGCTTCTGTGCCACAAAAAACCCGATCCGAATAGGTCGGTTTTTTTTGATGTCGTTTTGATTAAGTTATGACATTTTTTAATGTTGCTTAGAGTGAAAGCAGAGCGGTTTTTGATGTTATTTTGGTTAAAAAATAGGGTGATTTTTCACTGCCGTTTAGGTCAAAAAGCAGGGCGGAAGAATGGACGGTTCGAGGGAAAACAATGATTTGGAAGATTTTTTGGATGATTTGAGGCGAAAAAGTGCCGTTTGAAGCGGTTTTGACGAATATTTGGTATTGACACAGAAGGCTATTTGGGTTAAAATTCATAGTGTATAGTTATAACTATACGTACAGCAAAATCATTCGAGCAAAGCGGAGCGGTATGCTTCGTTTAAGGACAATAAGTATGGCTCGGTGACGTCAATAGTCATTCGTTTTCTTCTCGGTCGCGCTCGTGGCGCGGCATATGGCAATAAGTCTTGGGTTGAAAGTGAAGAAGCATCAGAAAAGGAAGAAATTATGAACATCAAGGAAAAACTCGCTTCCGCTTCCAAAAAGGAACGCACCCCTCAGCAACAAAAGGCTATGACCATTCTCAACTGGGTGGCAACGGCTGTCTGCATCGTCGTGATTATATTCGCTCTCGTAGTGGCGATATTCACTATTGCCGGTTCGACGAACGATAATCATCTCACGCAATTCGGCGACAAGATTTATCTCAACGTCGCGTCGGATTCAATGGAACCGACTTTTAACACGAGCGACGTGATTATTGCAACCGCTTTCGATTATCAAAAGCAACTTTCCGAAATCAAAGTCGGTCAAGTGGTGACGTTCAAGACCACAGTGCGTTCGGGCGGGGCGACTTACGAAATTTACAACACCCACAGAATCGTGCATATCAACTATGAAGAAGACGGCAAGACCGTCAGAAACTTCACGACGCGCGGCGACAATCAAGACGGCACTTGGCGAGAAGCCGCAGCGGAACTAAACAAAGAAGTCGGTTCGCAAAACGAAGCTATAATCGGTCACAAAGAGACCGTTACCCCGTCTAATATAGTTGCGACGTGGGGAAGCGTTGACGGCGAAGGCAACTTCACGGCGGGCAAGATGCTCAAAGGCGTGGGCGGATTCTCCAACTGGATTCAGGACACTGAAAACTTCGGGGCAAATCAAAAGACTCGTTTCTTCTGCGTCGTAGTTTTGCCGCTCATCTTGTTGTTTGTTATTTACGCATTTATTTTGGTGCGTACTCTCGTTATTGCAAAACTCGAAAATCAACGCAAGGTACAATCCGAGCAGGTTGTATCCGTTGACGGACTTTCCGACGAAGAAAAACGTCGTCTTGCGCAAGAATTGCTCGCTTCGTTGCAAGCGAGTGCCGGCGGCGAAAACGCAGACAATGCGGCGGCGCAAGAAGCACCCGTTCAAGAGGAAAAATCCGACGAGCAAAACACCGACGAAAAGTCCGAATAACAGGGCGGTATCGTTGCGTTTTGCGCATAGCTTTCGCGCGTGAATCGAATTTTCCTTATGCAAAGTTTCGGGATTTTTGCATATATACTTTGTATATATTGCAAACGAAAATCCGAGCGTGACTTTGCAATCGTCCGAAAGGACGTCGGCTACACTGTGTAGTCCGAACCACGAAAAGCAATACAATGAACATAAATTTAGTTTTTGAATTTCTCAAAGCCTTTCTCGGCGCGTTTTACGACAAAGGTATCGGCAGTATTTTTTGGGGGATTCTGCATATTTTCTACAACGAAGGATATGCGGACGCTTTCAAGAATTACACCGAATATTTTGGCGCGGGCGAGTGGGCTGTCGCAATCATATTTATTCTGTTGATCGTTGCGGCTATAGTTGCCATAATCGTGTTGGCGGCACTCGGCATACGCAAACTCGCAAGACTTCAAAAAGCCAAAGTTTTGCCGCAGGATCTCGTTGAAGAATGCGCGAATCTCAAGAAGCAAATCATCAAAATGTCGGCTGAAAAAGACCGTATTCTCGGTATGCGCGTGAGCGATATAGGCAATTACGAAGGCGAAGAAGAAGGCGAGGGCGGCGAGAAGAAAGAGGAACAATCCCCCACGGGCGAGTCGCGCTTCTACAAACTCACCGAAATCGACAAAATCTACGAGAATTACGTTCCGCCGGTGTACGACGACGAAATCACGTTGCCCGAACTCTGCGACCGTTTCCGCAACTTTGCTTGTTCGCGTATGCGTCTTTTCTACAATCCGCGCATAATCCGTCTGTTTATCGCAGGTATGTCGACGTCGCGTCTTATGATTTTGCAAGGTATATCCGGTACGGGAAAAACCTCGCTTCCGCACGCAATGGGTATATTCCTCAACAATCCCGCAACGATAGCGTCCGTTCAGCCGTCTTGGCGTGACCGCACCGAACTTTTCGGCTACTTCAACGAATTTACTAAGCGTTTCAACGAAACCGAAGTTTTGAAAAAGATGTACGAGGCAACTTGGAACGACCAAATTTACCTCACCGTTCTCGACGAAATGAACATCGCGCGTGTTGAGTATTATTTCGCGGAGATGTTGTCAATTCTCGAAATGCCCTCACGCGACGAGTGGATTGTCGACCTCGTGCCGTCGGGCTGGCCTAACGACCCAAAACATATCGACAAAGGTCGTTTCAGACTTCCGCAAAATATGTGGTTTATCGGCACGGCAAACAACGACGACTCGACGTTTGCAATATCGGATAAGGTTTATGACCGTGCTATGCCTATCAACATCAACAGCAAGGGCGTACCGTTCGATGCACCGTGGGCGGACAACATCTTCATCAGTTACAAGCACCTCGAAGCGATGTTCAAAGAGTCGCAAGAGATATACAAGGTGTCGCAAGACATTCTCGACAAAGTCAATTTGTTGGACGACTACGTTATCGAGCATTTCCGCCTCGCGTTCGGAAACCGTATCGTGAAGCAACTCAAAGAGTTTGTTCCGTCCTACGTCGGCTGCGGCGGCACGGAAATCGACGGACTCGACTACGTTCTTTGCAACAAGATATTCCGTAAGTTCGAATCGCTCAACTTGTCCTACATTCGTGACGAAATCGACGGCTTGATTTTGTATTTGAGCGAACTTTTCGGCGAAGAGAATATGCAAGAGAGCAAAGAGTACATTAATAGACTTAAGAAATTGTTCTAATGCGTGACGTTAGAATTAATAATTAATAATTAATAATTGTGGGTGGGGGCTTGCCCCCACACCCCAATGAATAATTAGAGCGTGTAGCAAAATACTACGTCTTAAAATTCCACCTTATCAATCTATCCGTTAGAGTGGAAGAAAGTCAATAAATCTCATAAAAGTATGGCAGACAACAAGATTACCAGAGAAGTGTACAGACAGTACGCCGATAAGATTGTTTCCGTCCTCAACAAAGAGGGCTTTTATGAGCAATTCAAAAAACGAGTCGATAAAGGTGCGTCAAATTTCAAACTCGCAAAAAAACGCCTCGTTCAAGACATCTCGATAGACTGGATAGACACAATCGAGGGCATTTTGCCAAACCTCGATACAATCGTGCGTAACCCGAGAAAATTCATCGTTCAGGAAGAAGATATCGTGGACGTGTCGCTTGCAAGAAGTATCTCGACGGAATCCGTCAAATTCCTTGCTCAGCACACGAATATGATCTCGAAAGTGGACGAAAAAACGGGTGACGTCACGCCGTCCAAAATCCTCAATATCACAAAAGAGGAATCCTTCGAGATTTACGAAAACCGCTTTATTTACACGCTTCTTCTCAAACTAAAAGACTTCGTTACTATGCGTTACGACAAGATAAAAAAGGCGTCGGCAACGCAGGACGTTCTCGAACTCGACATAGAATCGAGATTCAATCTTCCGAGCAAAAAGATAACTTACAGAACGGAATATTTTGCTCAATTAAGTTTTGACGAGGTTATGCGCCTCGACCCCGACACGCTCACGAAAATCGAGCGCGTTGCCAAAATCGACCGCATTATAACCGACTTTTTGTCCTCGTCCTTTGCAAAATCAATGCGCAATTCCGCGCCCGTCCGTCCGCCTATTATGCGTACGAACGTCATTTTGAAAGAGCCTAACTTCAAAAAGGCGCTTACTCTTTGGCAATTTATCGAAACATATCAGCAATCGGCAGGCTTTTCCACGTCCGATGAAGTCGAGGACTACGACATAGACGACGAAAGCGAGCAAAGGCTTCGCAGTATGGTCACTCTCAACACTATGGTTTTCGAGAGTTTGTACGACCAGTGCGAGACTGATATGGATATGGAAGACAAAGATTTTGCCGACTTCTTGCGCGTTGGCAAAATGGACTTTGAAAAGGACAAAATCGACCGCGACGAGTACTCTCAAAAACTCGACGACGAAAAGGAAAACGAGGACGAAAAAGAGAACGTCGAGAAAGTGAAACCCGAGGAAAACGAGGAAGCGGAAAAGGAAATCCCGCCCGAAACCGAACCCGAAACTCCGCCTGAGCAGCAAGAGGAACAACCGGAAGAACAAGAGCCGGAAATCCCGCCCGAAATCGAAGAAAAAGAGATAGAAAAAGAGATAGAAAAACCGCAAGAGATAGAAAAAGAGGTCGTCGTAGAACACCCGGTAGAGGTCGAGCGTTTCAAAGAAATGCCGCCTAAAGCGGATCAGGAAGAAGTCGATCTCGAACCCGACGCGGAAAAATTCGATCAGCACTTGTTTGAAGTCCGCAAGATATTCAAACGTCCCGACGACGATAAAATCAAGCAAGAGGAAATCATCAAGGCACGCGACGCAATCGACCGTTGCCTTGCGTCCTATCGCAGAATCAAACAAGAGGAACTCGACGAGCGCGACAGACAAGAACGCATACGCCGCCGCAGAGAGGACATCAGAAAGCGCGCCGAAGCGTTCAGAAAACAGCGTGAAGAACTCGAAAGAAACGCGGATTCGGCAACCGATTCGGCATACTTCGGCATGGACCCGTTCAGTTTCCAAAAGGCGAAGATTCAAGAGAAGAAGCGCATAGAGGAAGAAGCAAAGCGCAAGGAAGCACTAAAGTTCGACAAGCGCGAAAACCTCGAATTAGAGGACAAAAACACCGAGAATATAAACAAATCCATCGACGAGATGGAAAAAGCGCGTAAAGAAAAAGCGGCGAGAGATATGAGAATCGATCACGCACTCGACGCGATAGATTCCGTTATGCCCATAGACGGCGAGATTTCGCCGCAAAAGACGAAACAAAAAGTCGTTCTGCCCGTCGTAAACGAGCAAGAAAGCACGGCGGCGCAAGAGCCTCAAAACGTTGCGCCCGAAGCGCAAAACGTCGATGACGTCGACGTCAAAGCGGAAAAGCCCTCTGCTCAAAAGAAAGGCAAAGTGCGCATAGCAAAGGCGCAAGAAATCAATGCGTGGACGGAAGACGAAAAACCGCGCAGAAAACTCAATCTCTCGCCCGTTGACGAAACGAAAGTAGCCGTGGGCGAAGTGCACGTCAAGAGCGCGGATAAGGTTACGCCGTGGGGCGAAAACGCCGAACTCGGAAAAATCGAAACCGAGCAGGAAAAGCCTAAACGCAAGTATAATCGCAAGCCCAAGCAAGAGCAAACCGCCGAACAGACGGGCGAAATCGCAAGCGAAAATGCGGTCGAAAACGTCGAGAACACCGCAGAAAAAGTGGCTGAAACGGACAGCGAAAACGTCGAAAAACGCACCGAAAAAGCATCGAAATCCGCTCGAAATGCAGCAAAGAACGAGGAAGTTCAAGCCAACAAACCGATGTCGGAATTGCGCATAAACATCGGCACAAGAATAGAAGATACGCAAGGTATGGGCATACACTTCAAGAGCGACGAAAAGATAGTGCCGTGGGGCGTCGGCGTAACTTTCAAAAATCAGGACACCGAAAAAAAACCGAAGCGCAAATACAATCGTAAGCCCAAAAACGACGAAGAATCGCAAGACTGATACGATGAATCGCAAGACATATTCACTAAATCATAAGTCTGATATCGAACGTAATTGCGAGCAATAGCAAGCATAAAACGGCAAAAAAAATGAAGAACAACGAGCAATCAAAAGCAAAGAAAATTTACAACGTCGCGTCAACTGTGGTCGTGGCGTTGATTTTCGTGTTTATGATTGTCGTGGTTGTCGTTATGCTCATACAGAAAAACAGCGGCGGCGAAAGCAAGATTTTCGGCTACTATATGTACGACGTGCTCACGGACAGTATGAGCGGCACGATAGAACCCGGCGACGTGATTTTGTGCAAAGCCGTCGAGGACGTAAACGGGCTGAAAGAGGGGGATATAATCACTTTCAAAGCGCCCAACGGCAACTATAACGAAACGCACCGCATAATCGAAATCGCAAGAAACGAGGACGGTTCAATCAAGTATTTCAAGACCAAAGGCGACAACGCAAAAGAGGCGGACAGTTGGGAATTAAAACCCGAAAACGTCAAGGCAAAATACGTCAAAAAGTCGGTTTTTATCGGCGGTTTGCGCCGCTTTATGAAGCACTGGTACGGCTACGTCACAGTTGTGGTCATTCCGCTTTGCGTGGTGTTTGCGCTGATAATCGCGGGATTTGTCAAAGACAAGGTTGCGCTTGAGAGCGAGAAAGAAAAAGACAAGGCGATAAGCATATCCGACATAAGCGACGATGACAAAAAGAAGTTGCTTGAAAACTATTTGGGCGAAACGCAAAACGCCGAAAACATCTCCAAAACCAAAGAAAACGACGACAATAAACGCGCTAGAGCACAAGAAAACGACGAGAATTAATCGCACCTAAATCGACAATAATTGCAACTGAAATCGAATCGAAAGCGGCGGAAAAAGCAATGAAAAATGCACTAAAAACGACGACTTGTCGAAGAATTAAGCGGAAAATTTCAAACTTCGCTCGACTTTAATTGTATTTTAAGAAAAAAAACTTCAAAAATATTTTTTTGCGGAATCTAAACGAGTATATCGCGCTTACATACACGCTTTGCGTTTTGGGGCGCGATAAATTTTATTGCGTTTTTGCGTGCGCTATGCTAATATAAAAAAACTAAATATATATATTAGGGGATATTATGCTCGCAAAGATATTAAGTTACGCTCTCGACGGATTGACGGGATACGCCGTCGACGTCGAAGTGGACATAAACAGCGGATTGCCCGGCTACGATATGGTCGGTCTTGCTTCGACCGCAACAAAAGAGAGCAAGGAAAGAGTGCGCTCTGCAATCAAAAACAGCGGATTTCAATATCCCGCAAAACGCATAATCGTCAATCTCGCGCCTGCCGACACCAAAAAGGAAGGCCCCGTGTTCGACCTTGCGGTCGCGCTCGGTATTATGGCGGCAACCGGTCAACTCGAAAACAAAGCTTACAAGCAGTACGTCATCATCGGCGAGTTGTCGCTCAACGGCGAACTTCGCCACGTCAACGGTATTATGCCGTTGCTCATATCCGCAATGCAAGCGGGACATCGCAAGTTTATCATTCCCGCCTCGAACGCAAGAGAAGCGAGTTTCATCGAGGGCATAGACGTTTACGCGCTCGAAACCTTGCGCGATGTCGTGGAAATGCTCTCGGGCGTGGTTTACGACAAAGTGCCGTCGTCGACGTATGAATCCGCTTGCGAAAATCACGGCTACGGCATTGATTTTGCCGACGTAAAAGGGCAGACCGTTGCAAAGCGCGCGCTTGAAATCGCGGTTGCGGGCGGACATAACGCGCTTATGATAGGACCGCCCGGGGCAGGCAAAACCATGCTTGCAAAATGCGTGCCTACCATTATGCCCGAAATGACGTTCGAAGAAGCAATCGAAGTGACAAAGATTCATTCGGTCGCGGGCATACTCGACAGCAGCGTCGGAATCGTGACTACGAGACCGTTTAGAACGCCGCATCACACGACCACCGTTCCCGCACTCGTAGGCGGCGGCGCAAAGGCGAAACCGGGCGAGGTGAGCCTTGCAAATCACGGCGTACTGTTCCTTGACGAAATGCCCGAATATTCCCGTCATGCGCTCGAAACTCTGCGCCAGCCCCTCGAAGACAGGCGCGTCACCGTGTCGAGAGTGCAACAAACGACGGAATATCCCGCAAATTTTATGCTCATCGCGTCTATGAATCCCTGTCCGTGCGGAAACTACGGCTCGAAAAATCAAATTTGCCGTTGCACGCCGTCGCAGATTCACAACTACGTGTCCAAACTCAGCGGTCCGCTTATGGACAGAATAGATTTGCAAATCGAAGTTGATAATATTTCGTACGACGAATTGCGCACAAAGCAAGAGGGTGAAACGTCGGCGGAAATCAAGAAACGCATAAACAGAGTTCGCGCTCTGCAAAGAGAGAGATTCGCAAAAGACGGCATATCCACAAACGCCGAAATGGGGTCGAGAGAACTGGCAAAATACTGCCAAATCGACGAAAATTGCGAGAGATTGCTCAAAAAGGCCTTTGAAAAACTCAATCTGAGCGCAAGAGGCACGACGAGGATTCTCAAAGTCGCGCGCACGATTGCCGACATCGAGGGAAGCGAAAATATCACCCCCGCGCATATTGCGGAAGCGATACAGTACAGAGGTCTTGACAGGAAGTACAGTTGATGGACGGATTCGACAAAAATACAAAAATTTTCGTTGCGTTGAGCCTTGTCGAAGAACTTTCGGTCAAGAAAAAGTACGCTTTGCTCGAACAATTCGACGAGCCTTGCGAACTTCAAGAAACGTTTGCGAGAGGTATCGTGGAAAAGATACTCGGCGACCACGCAAAAGACTTTTACGCAAAACTCGAAAGTATCGACGACAGTCTGAACGAAATGCAAAAGCGCGACGTGCATTGGATAACTTTTCTTGACGACGAGTATCCAAAGTCGCTTTCGGACGTGTATGACAAGCCGATTGTGCTGTTTGCAAAAGGCAATGTCGAGGCTTTGAAAATGCGTATTATATCCGTTGTCGGTACACGTCGTCCGACGAGGTACGGCGCCAAAGTCGCGGAAGAATTTTCGAGAGAATTTGCAAGAGCGGGGCTTTGTATTGCCTCGGGTTTTGCAAGAGGCGTTGACGGAATCGCGCACAAGGCTTGCATTGATAACAACAGCGCGACGATTGCGGTGTTTGCGTGCGGACTCGACGTGATATATCCCGCAGAGCATAGAGGACTTGCCGACGGAATTTTGGCAAACGACGGATTGCTTATAAGTGAATATCCTCTCGGCACTAAACCGCTTCAATATCATTTTCCCGATCGCAATCGCATCGTGAGCGGAATATCCGAAGCGGTGTTTCTGCCGCAAGCGGCAAAAAAGAGCGGCTCGCTGATAACTATACGCCTTGCGATAGAGCAGGGCAAAGAGATATTCGTCGTGCCGGGCAACATCTACGACGAGGAAAACGCAGGCTGCAACGAGTTGTTGAGGGAAATGCCTCACGCGCTTGCAATATCGCCCGAAGACGTGCTTGACGCTTTGCATATACAGCGTGAAGCGGTCAAGAAAGAACCCGTGCAGATAGGTATCGTCGAAAGCCAGATTCTCGACTCGCTGCACGACGGCGAAAGACATTTCGAGGAACTGTTGGCAGACACGGGACTCAATGTCGCAGACCTTACTAACGTGCTTTTCAACCTCGAAATAGACGGACTTATCGTCAAGACGGCAGGAAATTATTACTCACTTGCGTGAGAATGAGAATTAATAATTAATAATTATTAATTAATAATTGCGGAAGGCGAAGCCTTAATCCGAAACGCTCATTCGAAGTCTACTTGTAAACGGAATGTGCGACTTCGAAAAAACAATAACGAAACCTAAAACAACACAATATCAGGAGATAGAATGAAACAACTCATTATCGTTGAGTCACCGCACAAGGCAAAGACCATTCAAAAGTATTTGGGCAACGACGCCGCGGTGCTTGCGTCCAAAGGACACGTTTGCGATTTGCCTACGCGTTCGCTGGGCATCGACGTCGACAACGGCTTCAAACCGCAGTATATTGTCACGCCGGACAAAGAAGCAACCATAAAACAACTCTCGCAAGCAGTCAAAAAGTACGACAAAGTCTACCTCGCAACCGACCCCGATCGCGAAGGCGAGGCTATATCGTGGCACCTTAAAAACACGCTCGGCGTCGAGGGCGACAAAGTGCGTATCGAGTTCAACGAGATTTCGCCAAAAGCCGTTCGCGCCGCTATGGAAAATCCGCGCGAGATAAATATGAATCTCGTCAACTCGCAACAGGCAAGACGCGTGCTTGACAGACTCGTAGGTTACAAGATTTCGCCCATACTTTCACGCAAACTCAAACCCAGTCTTTCGGCGGGACGCGTGCAATCCGCCGCACTCAAAATGATTGTGGACAGAGAAAAGGAAATCCGCAACTTCAAACCCGAAGAATACTGGACAATAAGCGCAATGCTTCTAAAAGACGGCGCGAAAAAGACGAAAGCAAATCTTTTCGTAGCCGCGCTCAACGACAAGAACGGCGAGAAAATCAAACCCTCTTGCGCCGACGAGGCGTATGCGATTGCCGACCTTATGAGAAAGTGCGACTATCGCGTCGACGAAGTGAAAAAGAGTGTGTCTTTCTCGAAGCCCGCGCCGCCGTTTACGACGAGTACGATGCAACAAGAGGCGAGCCACAAACTCAATATGACCGCAGAGCGCACGTCGAGAGTTGCGCAACAACTTTACGAGGGCGTAAACATCGAGGGCGAAGGACAACATGCGCTCATAACGTATATCCGTACCGACAGCGTGCGCATTTCACCCGATTTTGCAAGAATCGCGCTTGCGTACATTGCGCAAAATTACGGCAGCGAATACGCGCCGAAAGTGCAGAACGTCTATAAAACGAGCGACAACGCCCAGGACGCGCACGAGGCAATTCGTCCGATCGACCTCAACCGCACGCCCAAATCCCTCGAGGGAAAGATGGACAGGGACGCGTTCAGACTCTACAAACTCGTGTATGAACGCTTTATGGCATCGCAAATGACCCCCGCGCAGTACAACACTATGCGCGTGCATATTCTCGGCGAAAGCGAGGGCGAAAAACTCGGATTCGTGGTCAAAGGCAAGAGCGTTAAATTCAAGGGCTTTACCGCCGTGTACTCGGCAACCGTCGAGGAAAACGACGAGGATAAGGAACTCGACACTATGCCCGACCTCAACGAGGGCGAACATCTCAATCTCGATGACGTGGGTTGCGAGCAAAAGTTTACAAAACCGCCTGCGAGATATAACGACGCAACGCTTGTAAAGGCTCTCGAAGAAAACGGAATCGGTCGTCCGAGCACTTACGCAAGCATAATTTCGGTCATCGCAAAGCGCGAATACACCGAAAAACAGCAAAAAGCAATCGTTCCGACTCAACTGGGCGAAGCGGTTTGCGAGTATATGGAAAAGAATTTCCCCGACATAATGAATCTCAACTTTACCGCACGCCTCGAAGGCGCGCTCGATAAGGTTGCGGACGGCGAGCAACAGTGGCAGGAACTCATAGGCGCGTTTTATCCGCGACTTATGAAGTTTGTCGAACGCGCGGCAAAACAGGGCGGCGGAAATTATCTTCCCGACGAAGAAAGCGACGTCGTATGCGACAAATGCGGCGCGAAAATGGTTGTCCGTCACGGCAAATACGGTCCGTTCCTCGCTTGTCCGAACTATCCCAAGTGCAAGAACATCAAGCGTATCGTGGAAGTTGTCGGCAAATGCCCCAAGTGCGGCGGCGACGTGAGCAAACGCACCTCGAAAGCAGGAAAGACGTTCTACAGTTGCACGAATTATCCCAAGTGCGATTTTATCAGTTGGGATATTCCCGCGCCGTATTTCTGCCCCGATTGCGGCTCTACGATGAAAGTGGTGAAGCGCGACGACAAAACTTACTACGTCTGCACGAATCACGGGTGTAAACATCGCGAACTGGTAAAAGACGACGAATAAGCAAAAATTAATAATTAATAATTAATAATTATTAATTAATAATTGAGGGCGGGACACCCGCACCCGAATAGAAAACATAGAGAACTAACGAAACAAACGAAAATGAGCAAACAGGTTGTTAAAATTATAGGCGGCGGGCTTGCGGGGTGCGAAAGCGCGTTGCAACTGCTGAAAAGAGGATTCGCCGTAAAAATGTACGAAATGCGTCCCGTCAAGACTACGGGTGCGCATAAAGGCGATTCTCTTGCCGAACTCGTTTGTTCAAACTCGCTCAAATCCACCGAGCCTTGCACGGCGTCGGGACTTTTGAAAGCGGAACTCGACGTTTTGGGTTGTGCGCTCTTGCCTATCGCGAGAGAATGTGCCGTACCGAGCGGAAGCGCGCTTTCGGTGGACAGAGAAAAGTTTTCGAAAGCGGTTGAAAAAGCACTCGGCGAATATGAAGATTTCACGCTCGTCAGAGAAGAAGTGACTTCGCTTGACGAGGATATTCCCACGATAGTTGCAAGCGGTCCGCTTACGAGCGACGCTCTTGCGGAAGAAGTGGGAAAACTTACGGGGAAAAGCAGATTGTTTTTCTACGACGCAATCGCGCCTATCGTTGATTTCGACAGCATAGATATGCAAAAAGCGTATTTCGGCGGAAGATACGGCAAGGGTGGCGATGACTATTTGAATCTGCCAATGCAAAAGGATGAGTACGAGCGTTTTTACAACGAACTCGTAAACGCCAAAACCGTCGTGTTGCACGATTTTGAAAAAAGCGAACTTTTCGACGGGTGTATGCCCATCGAGGAAATGGCAAAACGCGGCAGCGACACCATTCGTTTCGGTCCGTTGAAGCCCATAGGACTTCGCAATCCGCAAACAGGCGAAAAAGCCTACGCCGTCGTGCAACTCCGCAAAGAGAATATAGCAGGCGATTGCTACAATCTCGTGGGATTCCAAACGAATCTTACCTACGGCGAGCAAAAGCGAGTTTTCAGCCTCATACCTGCGCTCGAACACGCCGATTTCATAAGATACGGCGTTATGCACAGAAACACCTATATCAATGCCCCCGGCGTTCTCGAAAAGACGTTCAGAGTGAAGGGTGAAAGACTCATTTATATCGCCGGACAACTTTCGGGCGTGGAAGGCTATGTCGAAAGCATAATGAGCGGAATGATAGCCGCAAAGTCGCTTGCAAGCGAACTTGACGGCAAGGAATATTCCGTTCCGTCCGACGTCACTATAATCGGCTCTCTGTGCGAATACGTTTCCACTCGCGCGTTGGACTTCAAGCCGATGAATGCGAACTTCGGAATATTGCCGCCGATTGAGGGGGTTAGGGATAAGGCGAAGCGCAAGCAATGCTATTACTTGCGTTCTATCGAAGCGATAAAAGCAATGCAAGAAAATTAATAATTAACAATTATTAACAATAATCGTGGGCGGGGTTTCACCCCACACCCCAAAACATCTTAATCAATATAAAACCACATAATTCCCCGAAAATCTTGACATTGAGATTTTCGGGGAATATTTTAATAATAACAACCGAGAGAGAATATAAACTATGAAATTCATTCGCAAACTGCTTATAAAGGAATATCAAGACACAAAAAATCCGAAAGTGCGCTTTCGTTACGGACTTGTCGCAGGCATTTTCGGCATAATATCAAACGCCTTGCTTTGCGTGTTCAAACTTATCGTCGGTATCATCGGCAACAGCATAACAATCGTTGCGGACGCAATCAACAACTTGTCGGATGCGGGAAGCAGCGTCGTTACGCTCGTAGGATTCAAGCTATCCGCAACGCCGCCCGACAATGATCACCCGTTCGGACACGCAAGGTACGAATACATAACCTCTCTGCTCGTGTCGGTCACGGTGCTTTTTATCGGCATACTGCTTTTAAAATCGTCCATTGAAAAATGCATAACTCCCGAAGCGGTGAGCGTAAACGTGTACACGTACGTCGTTTTGGGCGCGGCAATCGCAATGAAACTCGTGCAAATGCTCATATATCTCGACTTTTCAAAGGCGATAAACAGCGGCGCGCTCAAAGCCTCTGCGGCGGACAGCAGAAACGACGTACTCGCCACCGTTGCCGTCTTAATATCAACGATAGTCATCGACGTTGCCGGCGACAAAATCAGCCCGAAAGTGAGCGTGGACGGCATAATGGGTATCGCGGTGTCGGCGTTTATCATCGTGTCGAGCATACTTCTCGTGAAGGAATCCATATCCCCTATTCTCGGCGAAAAGCCGCCCAAGGAACTCGTTGACAAAATCACGGCAAAAATACTTTCCTACGACGGCGTTATAGGCGTTCACGACCTCGTCGTGCACAGTTACGGCGAGAATCATTGCTTCGTCGTTGCGCACGTCGAAGTGCCGCAGGACGTTGAAATAACCAAGAGCCACGACGTCATAGACAACATCGAACACGACTTTTGGAACGAAATGCACGTGAGAATCACCATACATATGGACCCCGTTGACACCAAAAACGAGAAACTTGCCGAACTCAAACTTCGCGCGCAAAACGCGCTTGCCAACCTCGACGAGGGACTTTCGTTGCACGATTTTCGAATCGTCAGCGGACAAACGCACACGAATATGCTTTTCGACGTCGTAATCCCCTACGACAGCAAACTTTCTCTCGACGACGTGAAAAACGCTATGAAACGAGAGTTTGCAAACGACCCCGTAAAATACTTTTTCGTCATAGACGTTGACAGAAAGATGTCGTGACGCTTGCATACTGCCGCCAAAAATGCTAATATATCGGTGACAAAATACAGTTTCAACAGATTGCACGGCGCAATCGAACAATCGAGGTAAAAATGATAACAAGTGGACAACGCGCAAAACTTCGCAGTATGGCGCAAACGATAAATCCAATCTTCCAAATCGGCAAAAACGGCGTGGGCGACAACCAAGTCAAAGACATTTGTCTTGCGCTCGAACTTCACGAACTTGTCAAAATATCCGTTCTTCGCAACGCAGAGGCAAACGCCAAAGACGTTTTGGACGAGGTATGCCAAAAGACCGGCGCAGACCCCGTAACGGCAATCGGCAACAAAATCGTGATATACAAGCGCAGCACCCGCGACGACGTGGAACACATCGATTTGAATTAATAATTAATAATTAATAATTTTGG
>OHEU01000848.1_pt1 | contig 15958 bp, 10 predicted proteins | sample 1567341 | NCBI WGS metagenome assembly OHEU01 (sample SAMEA3879524, study PRJEB24766) | human gut metagenome | biome: human-associated habitat; feature: feces | place: USA | collected 1985/1987 | reverse complement strand
TAATTTTAATACTTCTACACCTGTTTTTGAATCAAGTGCACCAGTAGGTTCATCACATAAAAGTAATTTAGGATTTTTAGCGATTGCTCGCGCTATAGCGACTCTTTGTTGTTCTCCCCCAGATAATTGAGCAGGAAAATTGTCCTTTCTTTTTCCTAATCCCACCTTATTTAAAATAGTGATAGGATCTAAATAATCTTTGCATAATTGAACTGCAAGTTCCACATTTTCTAATACTGTCATATTTTGAATAAGATTATAAAATTGAAAGACAAAACCTATATCATTTCTTCTATATTTAATGAGTTCTTTTTCTTTTAACTTATCTATATTTTTACTATCTTACTTCCAGTTTAAAAGCGGACACTGAGATTTTTACTCACATATTGTCTAATTTAAAAAACACTTGTTATGGAAGTGAAAAAAGCACGAAGAGCCGACCTTGAAAAGGGTAAGTCCCGTTGGCTGTTCATGGGTCTCATTGTGACGCTGTCGTTTATGTTTGTTTCGTTCGAATGGACTGAACGTAATGTAACTTACGCGATCAGTGATTTAGTCAGTGACCCGGATTTCTTTGAAGAATTAGTTCCTGTAACCTATAATCAGGATAAACCTCTGCCGCCACCGCCTCCACCGGCTGCCGTCAACCCGGAAGAGCTCAATATAGTGGATAATAACTCGACGGAAACAGAAACCGATATTGCAGCTTCAGACCCTACGGATGCTCCGGTAATTATACCGACCCCTATTGAAGTACCCGAAGAAGTAGTGGATGAAAATGTGGAATTTGTGGTGGTGGAAGAGATGCCGGTATTTCGTAACGGTAATGCTGATTTGATGAGGTATCTGAGTGAAAACATCAAATATCCTACCGTCAGTGCCGAGCAGGGAGTTCAAGGAAGGGTAGTGGTGCAGTTCGTTGTGGGTGTTCATGGAGAGATCCTGAATCCGGTAGTGGTGAAGAGTGTGGATCCGTATCTGGACAAGGAAGCAATCCGCGTGATCAGTTCCATGCCAAAATGGAAGCCCGGCAAGCAAAGAGGAAAAGCAGTGAGGGTGAAATACACTGTTCCTGTAGTCTTCAGACTGCAAAGTTAAGATTTAATTAGTATGGATGGAGGAAGCGTAATCTCAGAAGAGGACGCTTCCTCTTTTTTTATCGAGGAATAAATAGGGGATATTTATGAAAACATGTAAGAAAAAAGGGAGTGAAAGGAAATAGTTAGTAATAAAATGCTTGCTATCTTATTATATTTGTTACCTTTGTGGGTCTTATAATATGAAAAACAATGAAAATAACAATTCTACAGAGAAATATAGAATGGGCCAATCCACAGGCCAATATAGCAAGGGCGGACGAAGCGATAAGCTGTCTGCCGGATGCTGATCTGTTTGTTTTACCCGAAATGTTTTCCACCGGTTTTTGTACGCAACCCGAAGGAATTGCGGAGAGCACCGACAGTGAAACCCTGCACTGGATGAAGCGTAAGGCAGCCGAGCGGAATTGTGCTATTGCAGGCAGTGTAGCTGTATGTGAGAATGGAAACTATTATAATCGTTTTTACTTTGTCCATCCGGACGGAGCCGTGCAGCATTATGATAAGAAACATTTGTTCACCTTTGGGGGCGAACACAAGCGTTTCACTGCCGGCACAGAGCGTGTGGTGGTGAACTTCCGTGGGGTACGTATTCTTTTGGAGGTATGTTATGACCTCCGTTTCCCTGTTTGGTCACGCAACCTGGGGGATTACGACATGATACTTTATGTGGCAAGCTGGCCCACTCCCCGTGTGGATGCCTGGAGCGCTCTGCTTCGGGCGCGGGCTATTGAGAACCAGTGCTATGTGGCCGGAGTGAACCGCATGGGAACTGATCCTACCTGTGAATATTCGGGTGGCAGCGCCATCATCGATCCCTACGGAAAAACGATAGCCGAATGTCCGTGGAGCAGGGAAAGTGCGGTATCGGCTGATATAGATATGGAGGCATTGCAGGCTTTCAGGAAGAAATTCCCGGTATTGGATGATGCAGACCCTTTTACATTGATATGAAACAATTAACAAAATAATAGATAATGGCTGAAAAGAAATTATTGTTGGGCGATGAGGCAATTGCCCTCGGAGCGATACATGCCGGCATATCGGGTGTATATGCCTATCCGGGTACACCGTCCACTGAAATCACAGAGTTTATCCAGAATAATCGTTTGGCAAAGGAAAGAAAATTGCACAGCACTTGGTGTACCAATGAAAAAACGGCCATGGAGGCTGCATTGGGTATGTCATACGCAGGAAAACGTGCTTTGGTATGTATGAAACATGTAGGCATGAACGTGGCTGCCGATGCGTTTGTCAATTCTGCCATAACCGGCGTGAACGGTGGTCTGGTGGTGCTGGCTGCCGATGACCCTTCCATGCACTCGTCACAGAACGAGCAGGATTCACGTTTTTATGGAAAATTTGCTATGATTCCCATGCTGGAACCGTCTTCCCAACAAGAAGTATACGATATGATGGATTACGCATATACACTCTCGGAAAAACTGAAGTTGCCGGTGCTGATGCGTGTGGTTACCCGTCTGGCACATTCGCGTGCCGGTGTGGAAGTAGCCGATATCCGTGAGGAAAATCAGTTGAATCCTGACCATGAACGTGCCCACTGGGTATTGCTGCCGGGTAATGCGCGTAAACAATATCTGGATTTAGTGAAAAAGCAGGAGAAGCTGGAAGAAGCTTCCTCCAAATCTCCTTATAATTATCTGGAAGGGTTGAATCCCGAATATGATTATGAATTCGGAGTGATAGCCTGTGGTATCGGTTATAATTATGTGAAGGAGGCGGATACGGACAGTTGCCATATTCCGGTATTGAAAGTTTCGCAGTATCCGTTGCCGGCTGAAGAAATCAGGACGATGGCAGACCGCTGCGGATATGTTCTGGTAGTGGAAGATGGCCAGCCGTTTGTGGAAGAGCAGGTAAAAGCGATACTTTCCTCGGACTATGAGGTAAAGGGACGCTTGACGGAAACTTTGCCGCGTACCGGTGAATTGACTCCGGATAATGTGGGCGAGGCGATCGGATGGGGAATCAAACGTCCGTTTGGTAAGTCTCAGGTGGTGATGCCGCGTCCGCCTGCATTGTGTCAGGGATGTGGTCATCGGGATGTGTATGATGCATTGAACAAGGTGGCTGCGGAATATCCGGATGCACGCATTTTCGGTGATATCGGTTGCTATACATTAGGTGCGTTGCCCCCGTTCCGTGCTATCGACAGTTGTGTGGATATGGGTGCTTCCATAACCATGGCCAAAGGTGCTTCCGATGCAGGGGTATTTCCGGCCATTGCTGTTATCGGTGACTCTACTTTCACTCATTCCGGTATGACCGGTCTGCTGGATGCGGTGAATGACCGTGCCAATATTACGGTGGTGATTTCGGATAACCTGACTACTGCCATGACCGGTGGACAGGATTCTGCCGGTACGAACAAATTCGAGGCGATCTGCCTGGGATTAGGGGTAGAACCCGAACATGTGCGTGTGGTGGTTCCATTACCGAAGAATATGGAAGAAATCACCCGTACCATTCGTGAGGAAATAGAATATAAAGGGGTGTCTGTCATTATTCCGCGCAGAGAGTGTATCCAGACATTGAATCGTAAACTAAGACAGAAAAAAGCAGATAAGGCATGAGAAAAGATATCATACTTTCGGGCGTAGGAGGACAGGGTATCCTGACTATCGCTACTATTATAGGAGAAGCTGCTACGGCAGAAGGCATCAATTTGAAGCAGGCCGAGGTACACGGTATGAGCCAGCGCGGAGGAGATGTGCAGTCCAATCTGCGTTTGTCCGACGAAACGATTTATTCGGATCTGATCGCTCAGGGTGAGGCGGATCTGATTATTTCCATGGAACCGATGGAGGCGTTGCGTTATCTGCCTTACTTGCAGGAAGAAGGTTGGGTGATTACTTCCGCTAATCCTTTCAAGAACATTCCCGACTATCCTGAAGAAGTGGATCTGATGAGGGCTTTGGAGAGTCTTCCGCATGTGGTGAAGTTGGAAATAGAGGATATGGCAAAAGAAAACAGTATGCCTAAATGCGCGAATGTGATTCTGCTGGGCATGGCTGCGAAGTATATTGAAATCGTATCACCGGAACAGTTGCGCGAAAGCATAGGGCGTGTGTTTGCTGCAAAAGGTGAGAAGATTGTTGAAATGAATCAGAAGGCTTTTGATATAGGATTGAATGCGGTAAAGAACTGGTAATGCCATGAAGATATTTAGTGAAGAATTAGTGGAGAAGGCGGTGAAGGAACTGCACATCGCCAATCTTGCACAGGCTACTATCGGTGATGTGTTGTTGGTAGCCCAGTATCTGGAAAAGGAAACGGGGATTCCTTTTATCCGCATGGATCAGGGATCTCCTGGTCTTGCCGCCAATCAGATAGGGATTGAAGCGGAGAAAGCTGCTTTGGACAGGGGAGTCGGATCGCAATATCCGGCTGCCGCAGGAGTGCCCGAGTTGAAAAAGGAGGCTTCCCGTTTTGTAAAAGCTTTCTTGAATCTGGATATCTCTCCGCGCGCTTGTGTGCCTACCACCGGGTCGGTGGCGGGTTCATTCGGCTCGTTCATAGCCTGTACGCAGCGTATTCCGGGGAAAGACAAGGTATTGTTCATTGATCCCGGATTTCCTATTCAGAAATCCCAGCTTCGCATTATCGGCGTGGAGTGGGAAGAGTTTGATATCTATCATTATCGTGGACAGGCCTTGCGTGAGAAATTGGAAAGTTTCCTGAGTAAAGGCGATATAGCAGCGATTATCTATTCTAATCCGAATAATCCGGCATGGATTTGTCTGGAAGAGGAGGAGTTGCAGATAATCGGTGAACTGGCAACCCGGTATGATGTGATTGTCATGGAAGATCTGGCTTATTTCTGCATGGATTTCCGTCGGGATATGGGGCATCCTTTCGAACCGCCTTATCCGCCCACTGTGGCAAGATATACGGATAATTATATCCTGATGCTTTCTTCTTCCAAGATATTCAGTTATGCCGGACAGCGTATGGCATTGGCATGTATCAGCGACAAACTGTTCGACCGCCAGTTCCCTGCCTTGGCAGAACGGTATAAAGATGCAGGGGTGTTCGGTCCTACGCTGATTGCTTCCATTCTTTATATGATTACTTCGGGATGTACGGCTTCCACTCAGTATGCATACGCTGAAATGCTTCGTCTGTCTACCGAAGGTAAAATCAATTTTGTGGAAGATACCCGCGAATATGCCCGTCGTGCGGAACGCATGAAGAAAATATTTACCGACAATGGTTTCCATATCGTATATGACTATGATGCTACCCAGGTGGTGGGAGATGGTTTCTTCTTTACCATTGGTTACGGAAATATGACAGGGGGTGAATTGCTCCGGGAGTTATTGTATTATGGGGTAAGCAGCATCTCGCTTTCTACTACCGGCAGCGAGCAGGAAGGTGTCCGCGCCTGTACGTCACGGATGCGCGATGAACTTTATCCGGTGATGGAGGAACGCATGAGAGCTTTTCATGAAGATCATTGAAAATAATGTGCTAATAGGATAATGTGCCGATTGCCATACAGTGGGTTTGTGTGCCAGTACATTGGCAGATTAGCACATTGAAAAATTATTTATTATGATTTGGAATAAAAATAAAGAGTGCATGAGTCGGGACGAGATGAGCGCTCTGCAGGGAAAACGTCTGAACAAGTTGGTGAACTTGGTTTATCATAATGTTCCTTTTTATCGTAACAAGATGCAGGAGATGGATTTGTCTCCGGATGATATCCAGACTATCGAAGATATCGTAAAACTTCCTTTTACTACCAAGCAGGATTTACGTGATAATTATCCATATGGTCTTCAGGCTGCTCCTGCTTCGGAAATTGTACGTGTGCACGCTTCTTCGGGAACAACCGGGAATCCTACCATTGTGGGATATACGCGTCGTGACTTGTCTGTATGGTCCGAAGTGATGTCACGTTGTCTTTCAGCATACGGGGTTACCCGTAATGATACCTTTTCTGTCAGTTATGGCTATGGCTTGTTTACAGGCGGGTTGGGCGCACATTATGGGGTGGAGAATCTGGGGGCGACTGTTATCCCGGCTTCTACAGGAAATACGGAAAAGCATGTCCGTCTGATTCGCGACTTGGGTATAACGGGGATTGCCTGTACTCCTTCATACGCTCTTTATCTGGCAGAAGTGGTGGAACGTATGGGATTGACCAAGAATGATATCAATCTCCGTATCGGAGCTTTCGGAGCCGAGCCATGGACGGAAAGTATGCGTAAGGAGATAGAAGAGCGGCTGGGATTGAAAGGGTATAATATTTATGGATTAAGTGAGATTATGGGACCCGGTGTTTCCTACGAATGTCAGGAGCAACATGGTTCGCATATCAATGAGGATCATTTTTATCCTGAAATCATTAATCCTGAAACGCTGGAACGTCTTCCGGATGGAGAAGTGGGAGAATTGGTGTTTACTACCTTGACAAAGGAGGGGATGCCGTTATTGCGTTATCGTACGAAGGACTTGACTTCCCTGATGGAGGGTGAATGTCCGTGTGGAAGAACCAATATCCGTATGTCGGGTATTGTAGGCCGTAGTGACGATATGCTTATTATCCGTGGCATCAATGTTTTCCCTTCTCAGGTGGAAAGTGTTATTTTGGATATGCCTCAGTTTGAACCTCAGTATATGCTGGTGGTGGATAGGAAGAATAATCTCGACTCTTTGCAAGTACAAGTGGAAGTCCGCAAAGACTTCTTCTCGGATGATATGGGAAGTATGCTTGCCATGAAGAAAGCGTTGAGCGACAAACTGAAAAGTGTCCTTTCCATCAGTGCCGAAGTGAAGCTGATGGAACCTAATAGCATTGCCCGTAGTGAAGGTAAGAGTAAACGTGTGATAGACAATCGGATTTTAAAATAAAAAAGTATGCGATATGACAATCAAGCAATTATCTGTTTTTCTGGAAAACAAAACCGGAAGAATAAATGACGTAACCAAGACATTGGCAAAGTATGATATCAATATGCATGCGTTCAGCATGGCGGAATCTACTGATTTCGGTATACTTCGCCTGATTGTTTCGGATGTGGAAAAAGCGGTGGAAGTACTTCGTGCCGAGAATTTTGCCGTGATGCTGACCGATGTGGTATGTATCAGTTGCCCGAATGTGGCAGGTTCTTTGGCTAAAGTTTTGGACTATCTGGCAGCAGAGAATATCTTTATTGAATATATGTATGCTTTTGCTCAAGGAGATACGGCACATGTGGTTATCCGTCCGTCTAATGTGGAGAGATGTGTGGAGATATTGAATAAATTCAATTGTAATGTTTTGACTAAGAACAGTCTGTAATGAATTTGACTTTGTGGGTATGAATGCATCACAAGTCTTTTTACCACAGGTTACTTGGGCTCACACGGGTGTTTAAGCTGAAAACTTTAAGATTGAACCTGTGCGAATCCGGGTAATCTGTGGCTGTTTTGATGGAACAGTCTATCAATAACAAAACCTGTTTGTTGGAGAATGCAGAATGTTATGAGCGTTCTTTGACAATGGGACACTCGAACCGATAAAAAATACCGAAGTATTGTACATGATTACATTGGATAATTTTGAGGACTTTGTTCCCTATAAAATATGGATGCGTGGGGAAGAGTATTATGAAACAGACGCTGTTTCCGAATTGGAAGAAATCTCACCCGGTGAATGGACTGCGACTGTAGAAGGAACAGACGATAATAATGTGGAGATATCTATGGATGGAAACGAGATAGAATCCTGGTACTGTGATTGTCCGTATGATGGAGAAATCTGCAAACATGTTGTAGCGACATTGTTGGCAATTCGCGACAATAGAAAAAAGGCGGGTAATAGTATTTTCTCGAAGATGAAAATCAAAGCGGAGGAAGCCCCTGTTTTAGAGGAAATAAAAGAAGTGGGTAAGCAGCCTTGTCCGTCTTTGGTAGACATACAGCAACTGTTGTCTTTCATTGATCCGCAGGAACTCTCGAAATTTATCTGTGAGTATGCTTCAACGAATCTGGAATTTAAAACGGCACTTTCAAATCATTTCATAGCTAAGGAGTTATCTTTGTCATCAAAGGGAAAAGATTACAGAATTGAAATTCAAAAAGTTTTTAAAGGATCTGGTTACCATAAAAGGTCTCGTTATCACAATCGTTATGATAATTACGACCGTGACTGGAAAACTATTTTCAATCAGATGGACACTTTTTTGGAGAAAGCGGATTTCTTTTTGAATTTGGAAGCTATGGATAATTCTATTGCCATAGCTCTTCAAGTACTTCGTTCCATCGGTGAAAACTATGATGATGAACTTTTGTATGATGATGGTATTTCTTCTTCTGACTATTGTGAACAGGCAGGAGATTTGCTCCTGAAAGTGATTGAACATCCTAAAACCACTCAGGCACAAAAGATGGAGATACTTCAGGGCTTGCGTGAGATTGCTGAAATATCTATTTTTCGTGAATATGATCTTTATGATGTAGACGAATTGATGATGCAGATCAATCTTTCGATTCAACCGGCAGAAAAAGCGTTGGAATTGATTGATGAACTTCTTGAAGTAAGAAAGGGAACCTGTGATATCTATCAGTTAGTCATTCGTAAGGTCAATCTGTTGTTAGAACAGAATGAAGAACAAAAGGCGGATGATACGATTCGTCAATATCTTTATCTGACTGAAATACGAAGAATGGAGGTTGATAAATTGATTGCCCGTTGCCAATATGATGAAGCCATTTGTTTGCTGAATGACGGAATAGAAATAGCGGAAAGAGAAATGCATTCTGGCACTGTGGGTGAATGGCTGAAAATGAAATTGGATATTTATGAAATAACCCATAGGGTTTCTGAGGTAATTGATACATGTCGTCTGTTGTTTGTGGTGGGTAGTGATAAATTGATATATTACAGCAAACTTAAAACTCTGGTACCGAAAGAACAATGGAAAAGTTTTCTGGATAGGATGATGAAAGAAGCCGAGTTAAGTGACTATTTTTCTTTTGTCGGAAATGATAAGGCTGAAATTTATGTGAAAGAAAAGGATAATGACAGCTTGTTCTCTTTGCTGTCGTCAGTCCGATACAATCAGTTGGAAGCATTGATGAAATATGCCCATTATTTGAAGGACACTCATTCTGAGAAATTGATTGCTATATATACTTCTTTATTGAATGATTATGCTGAACGGAATCTGGGACGGGAGCATTATGAATTTATAGCACGGGTATTATCCTGCATACGTAAACTAAACGGTGGACAGGCTGTTGTGAAAAGCTTGGTGGCAGAGTTCCGGATAAAATACAAACGTCGTCCGGCAATGATGGAAGTGTTGGGGAAGTTTTAAAAATAGTTTATCAGAATCTTTTTTAAAATTAGAAAGCCGCCTCCTCCGAAGCGGCTTTCCGTTTTTCTATCAGAACAAACTCCAAGCAACTGTCAGTCCGGCCATTACAATGGCGACCATACTCATCAGTTTAATCAGAATGTTCAAACTGGGTCCGGATGTATCTTTAAACGGATCACCTACTGTGTCACCGGTAACCGTTGCTTTGTGTACTTCGCTTCCTTTACCTCCGAAATTACCTTCTTCTATAAATTTTTTCGCATTATCCCATGCGCCTCCCGCATTGGCCATAAAAATGGCAAGAACGAAGCCCGAGGACAAACCACCTATCAGCAGACCGATAACACCGGGAACACCAAAAATCAGTCCGGTAGCGATAGGGGCAATGATAGCCAGTAGAGAGGGGAATACCATTTCACGTTGTGCTCCTTTGGTGGATATTTGTACGCAACGGGCATAGTCGGGTTCTGCCTCTCCTGTCAGAATCCCTTTTATTTCACGGAACTGGCGACGCACCTCCTCTACCATGTGAGCGGCTGCTCGGCCTACGGCGTTCATGGTCAGACCGCAGAACAGGAATGCCATCATACTGCCCAAAAACATGCCGCTTAGCACTTTGGGGTTCATCAGGGTTACATCGTAATAAAGCATATAGTCAGTGAAACTGGCGTTATGAACATCTACGGTAATGCCGTTTGGTAATTCCAGAATGGTTTGCCCCAACCGGGTTAATCCGATACGGATTTCTTCTACATAGGATGCCAGCAGGGCCAGGCCGGTCAGAGCTGCGGAGCCGATGGCAAAACCTTTGCCTGTAGCGGCAGTCGTGTTACCTAACGAGTCGAGGGCGTCAGTACGTTTGCGTACTTCTTTGCCCAGTCCGCTCATTTCAGCGTTACCGCCGGCATTGTCTGCAATCGGTCCGTAAGCATCGGTAGCCAAGGTGATTCCTAATGTCGAAAGCATACCTACGGCAGCAATACCGATGCCATACAATCCCATGGAAATATTGGCAAAATCAAATCCTGAAGCGAGCCAGTAGGACAAGATGATACCGGTTACTACTGCCAGTACAGGGATGGTGGTGGAAACCATACCTAGTCCGATACCGGAAATGATAACGGTGGCCGGACCGGTCTTTCCACTTTCGGCCAACCGTTGTGTGGGTTTATACGATTGAGAAGTATAATATTCGGTGGAACGGCCGATAACGATACCTACTATTAATCCCACTACCACAGCAAAGGAAATGTTTACCCAATTTTCCAAACCTAATGCCCAGAGGATAAGGAAAGTGGCAACGACAATCAGTACCGAACTTAAATTGGTTCCTGTGGCCAATGATCCGAGTAATTCCTTCATTCCTGCATTTTCTTTAGTACGGACGGCAAAAATACCGATGATAGAGAGAACGATACCCACTGCCGCAATCAGCATAGGTGCGATAACCGCTTTAAACTGCATCACGGTATCATCCGAGCCAATAAAAGCGGCAGCACCTAAAGCGGCGGTAGCTAGAATAGAGCCGCAATAGGATTCGTACAGGTCGGCGCCCATTCCGGCTACGTCACCTACATTGTCTCCCACATTATCGGCAATGGTTGCGGGATTGCGGGGGTCATCTTCCGGAATACCGGCTTCCACTTTACCTACCAGGTCGGCACCTACATCGGCTGCCTTGGTATAGATTCCACCTCCTACACGGGCGAAAAGTGCTTGTGTGCTGGCTCCCATACCAAAGGTAAGCATGGTGGTTGTGATGACACATAATTTAGCAGAAGGGTTCAAGGCGTCTGTGGGAATGCAATAGTCCAATAATATGTACCAGAAAGAAATATCGAGTAGTCCCAAGCCGACAACGACCAACCCCATAACAGCTCCGCTACGGAAAGCTACTCGCAGTCCTTTGTTCAGGGAGTGTTGGGCGGCATTGGCGGTACGTGCAGAAGCGTATGTAGCCGTTTTCATTCCTAAAAAGCCGGACAGTCCGGAGAAGAAACCGCCGGTAAGAAAAGCAATGGGCACCCACGGATTTTGTAAGTTGAAGCCGTATGCCATGATAGAAAACAGAATAACTAATCCCAGAAATACCAGCCCTACCACCTTGTATTGTTGTTTCAGATAGGACATGGCGCCCTGGCGCACATAAGAAGCGATTTTCTCCATCGTCGGAGTTCCTTCGCTTTCAAGCATCATTTGTTTGTAGAAATACCATGCAAGTACCAATGCCAAGAGGGAGGCAATGGGCACAATCCAGAATAGATACGTTTCCATACGCAGTATTGATTTAAAAGTTGGTTTTGCCCAAAGATAGCAAAAAATAAATGATATTCAATAGGATAGGTCGTATTTTTATCAATTAATATTTGCGGTGCTTTTCTAATTAAGTTTAGGGGGGAATAAATATCAATATCTGTAACTTGGAACACATGTACCTGTTCCTGTGTTTCGTCAAAACACGATGAAAGGTAAACAAGACGTTAAAAAACAGTTTCACCACAGATCAAATCTGTATAATCTGTGGTGAATTTAAAACTCAGGCTTTGTATTTACCATACAGCTTATCTATCAGATCAGCGCGTCCTATTTTGCGCAATTCATTGATGATAGCACGTCGTTCTTCGGGTTTATACCAGAAAAAGAACATCCGTTGAGCCAGTTTTTCTTTTGGTGTTTTAGCGGAAAATACCGGTTGCAACGTATATGGATGATAACCTGTGTACCAGGTTTCAGTGGCTACGGTCATCGGAGTAGGAGTAAAGTCCTGTACTTGTTCCAGATGGAAATCCAATTTCTTGGTGATCACTGCCAGTTCTGCCATATCTTCTTCTGTACATCCGGGATGGCTGCTTATAAAATAAGGTATAATCTGCTGCCGCATATTCAACTCCTTATTTATTTTGTCGAAAGTCTTTTTGAAGTCATAAAATTGTGAAAACGAAGGTTTCCTCATGATTTGCAGCACTTGGTCGCTGGTATGTTCCGGAGCCACTTTCAAGCGCCCGCTGACATGATGGGCTATCAGTTCGCGGGTATATTCAGCCGTACTGCGGTTTACTGCCGGATCTTTACTTTGATATTGTAACAGGTCATAGCGTACACCGCTTCCGATAAAGCTTTTCTTGATACCGGGAAGTGCGTCTACCGAATGATAGATATCCAATAAGGGGCGATGGTCCGTGTTCAAATTGGGACATACTTTGGGATGGATACATGACGGCCGTTTGCATCGCCGGCAAATTTTCTCATCTTTACCACGCATGGCATACATGTTGGCGCTAGGTCCTCCCAAGTCACTCAGATAGCCTTTGAAATCAGGCATTTCAGTTATGGCTCTCACTTCTCTTAAGATACTCTCTTTACTTCGGCTTACAATAAATTTCCCTTGATGGGCGGAAATGGTACAAAAGGCGCATCCGCCAAAACAACCACGGTGCAGATTGACCGAGAATTTAATCATGTCGAATGCGGGAATGCGTTTTCCTTTATATTTAGGATGAGGCATACGCGTATAGGGCAAATCAAAAGAATGATCCAGTTCGCCTTGGCTCATTGGAGGATAAGGCGGATTGACTACTATTGTTTCATTGCCTGTATCTTGCAAGATGCGGGAGGCTTCGTACTTGTTGCTTTCCTCTTCAATGAAGCGGAAGTTCTCGGCTTGTTTCTTTTTATCTTTCAGGCATGCTTCATGAGAGTGTAGGATGATGTCTGGCTTTTCGTTCACACACTCAATTACAGAGTGCTCGGACGGAACTGATCCTTTCTTACAGATAAGGTAAGCCGTTTGTGGTATATCGTGGGGAATATCCTTTTGTAAGGGTAGATGGGCTCCGTCCTGACTGTCTTTGCTTTCTTTCGTTCTCTTGCAAAGTTCCGTAATCGGCTTCTCTCCCATTCCATAGATCAATAAATCGGCTCCGGAATCTATCAGAATTGATTTACGCAGGCAGTCCTGCCAGTAGTCATAATGGGTGACACGGCGCAAAGATGCCTCTATACCTCCCAGAATGACAGGTACGTCGGGATAGATTTTCTTTAAAATCTGTGTATAAACGATGCTGGGATATTCGGGACGCATGTCGTGGCGGCCGTCGGGAGTATAAGCATCCTCGCTGCGCAAACGCTTGTTGGCAGTGTATTTGTTTACCATGCTGTCCATACATCCGGCGGACACACCGAAAAAGAGGCGTGGACGTCCCAGCTTCTTAAAATCGCGCAGGTCATCACGCCAGTTGGGTTGAGGCACAATGGCCACTTTCAAACCTTGCGCCTCTAATAATCTTCCAATTACTGCCGGACCAAATGAAGGATGATCTACGTAGGCGTCACCGCTGAACAAGATTACGTCCAGTTCATTCCATCCGCGCATCTCTACTTCTTTCTTGGTTGTCGGCAACCAGTCTGTAAGTTTGTATTCTTTCAATGATAAATACTGTTTTTTTTGTTTTGCTACAGAGAACACAGAGATTGTTTATTATATCTCTTCTTCATCTTTATTTTTCTCTTTCTCCCATTGGATATAAAGCAGAATGAGTTGATGAAGTCCGAAAGCTTTCATGTTATTATGATAAATTACATCGATACAAAGGTCGAGCAGCTCTTTATTGTTTCCTTCCTCGCTGGTTATCAGTGAACGGATATTCAACTTCAGTTTCTCCAGCACCGACTCGTCCACGATACCGTTGCTGTCTATCAGATGCTGGAATAAAGCATATTTCTCAATAGTTTGCAGGTTCTCTTCTGAGATTTCCATGCTGCGTGTGCCGGAGGCATTAGTCTGTATAGTGTACATAGTCGTTTTATTTTAATGGTTTATACGGACAAAGTTAGGCGTTTTTATGAAATAACCTCTTATTTGCCCTTTTATTTTCGTTTAAAAATATCACTTGCTGCCAAAGAAGCCCAGGATGGCACTCATTACCCGTGCTCTTTCCTTCACTCCCTGAATGCTTTCAAAGGGGAAACCCAGGACAAAAGTCCGATATTTGCCTTTATAGGCGACACCGGCACTGTAACTGCCCGGATTATATACAAAAGCGGAGTAAGCAGGGGCTATCGGGGTCAGACAGTCGGGAGCGGGTACGGCGTATGTTTGCTCGTTGATAGTGCGGGGAATACTGAAACGGGTGTTGGCTCCATATATTTCTCCCGAAGTGGAATTTATCATGCTGCCTCCGAAACTATATTTTAATATGTTTTCGGTGAAGTTCAGTGCTGTGGGACTGTTCATGTTGCTTCCTATATACGAGCCGCTGAGCATCAGGTTGCCGCCTCCTTGACAATAGGTTGTGAGCAACTGTTGCAATGTGTGGGAGAAAGGACGCCTGTCGGCTCCGAATATCAGGTCTGTAATGGGGTAATCTGCCAGCCGGACAAAACCATTTTCAACGGCTTCATCACTACACGATACAAAAGAGTATCCTCCGGCTGCCTGGATGGCTTTTCCATGAATGAACGGATAATCGAAAGTATTTCCGGCTATCAACATTCCTTCCAGTTCGCTGCCGCTATATCCCAGCCCGTCTTTAGTCTCCCGTCCTATGCGGCTGCGGTCGAAGCTTTGTTGCGTTCCGCAGAAGGCGGGTGTATTTATATAAGGTATTCCCGGATCCGTATTCAAGTCAAAGCCTTGCAAGAAAGGAGATTCTACGGTAGCAGGTCTGCTTAAACGGTCGAATCCGTTGACTATCAAGATTGTTCCTTTACTTTTCTTTGCCTGATAGGCTGACAGGATTTCGGAAGGAAAACTTTCTCCGCCCTTGTTGACTGCGGTTATTTTGAAACTATATACCAGTCCCGGTTCGGCTTCGAAGGTATATTCAGTACCGCGTACTAACGTTCCATTGTCAAATCCACCATGCCCCAGACGGGTATAGACAATGTATTGTTGAGCTTTGGCAGTCGGTTCCAACGGGTCGTCTACCGCTTGCCAAGTTAGTTGGAAGGTGTTTTTCCTACTTCCGGAGTGAATGGCAAAGTTATTTACCGGTAAAGGTTGGACTACGTAATCCGTCCCATGCATGGTACTCAGGTATTTTAGTATGGATTTGTAAACAGAACGTCCTACGGTAAACTTGAAACGCGGATCGTGCCCCAATTTCAAATCGGCGAAGTTCTGATGGGAGAGGAGTTCCAGAATCATCGAGGGAACGGCAGGCAGACGGGTTTCGCTGTAATTGCGGTTCCACATGCTGCGTCGTGCCCATTGAATGCCGAAGCGTGAGGTTATATCTCTCTGTATGCCCGTAAGCACCATGTCGGTAAGGTCTCTCGATGCGTATCGTGATATGCCGCAAGCCAGTTTCCCGTCGTTATAGTCGGTGGTATAGATGCCCAATGTGCCTTTCAGCTCATTGTCGTTACTGAATCCGGCATCGCTGTGCACTCCTAACGATAGTTCCAAAGGCACTCCCAAACCTTTTTCGGTGGGGTTGAATACAGAGCTTCCGCTAAGATAGTTAGACATAAGCGAGCGGACGTTGATGTCGTCGGCATAATCGTTGCCGCCTTTACTTTTGCTGTATACACCAT
>OHEU01000841.1_pt1 | contig 16085 bp, 16 predicted proteins | sample 1567341 | NCBI WGS metagenome assembly OHEU01 (sample SAMEA3879524, study PRJEB24766) | human gut metagenome | biome: human-associated habitat; feature: feces | place: USA | collected 1985/1987 | reverse complement strand
TTGGTGCACCGGGAATCGGAAAGACGCAGATCATGGAGCAGGCGGCGCGTGAATGCGGCGTGGCACTGGTGGCGTACACGATCACACACCACACCAGACAGAGTGCGATCGGACTTCCGTTTATTTCGAAGAAGGAATACGGCGGCAGGGAATACTCGGCGACAGAATATACGATGAGCGAGATCGTTGCAAGTATTTATAACCGTATGAGTGAGACGGGGCTCAGCGAGGGAATCCTTTTTATTGATGAGATCAACTGTGTTTCTGAGACACTCATTCCAACTATGCTGCAGTTCTTACAGTGCAAGACATTTGGCAATCAGAAGGTGCCGGAGGGCTGGATAATTGTTGCAGCTGGCAATCCGCCTGAATTCAACCGTTCAGTACGTGAGTTTGATATGGTTACATATGACCGTCTGAGATTAATTAATATTGATGCGGACCTTGAAGTATGGCGTGAATATGCAAGAGAACGCGAGATTCACAATGCAATTCTTTCATATCTTGATATAAGACCACAGAATTTTTACAGGGTAGAGGCAGATGTTGACGGGCTTAAATTCATTACGGCACGAGGCTGGGAGGATATGAGCAGTCTTATGTATGTGTATGAGGAGCTTGGAATCAGCATTAATGCCGGGGTTGTTGGGGAATTTCTTCATAATGAGGACATTGCGGAGGATTTTGGAGCATATTATGGCCTATACAATAAGTACAGGGATGATTATGAAATTAACAATATTCTTGCTGGTAATGTTGCACCGGATATATACAGACGAATGGTAGAAGCAGATTATGATGAGAGACTTACTGTGGTAAATCTGCTGCTTGACACGCTTAATAAGCATTTTAAATATGCAGCTTCTTTAAAGGCTGATACTGACAACTGGTATAAGTCTATCAAGGAAAAGATTAAGGCAGGAGAGGATGCATTCGCTATTGATAAAGAGAAAGCAGAATTTGCTGCACAGGCTGAAAGGTTGGAAAGTGTTGAGAAACAGACACTTGCAAAGTTAGAAAATGCATTTGACTTCTTAGAAGGTTCTAAACAGGAGATTTCAAGGGAAGATATCGGAAAGCTTGATCAGGAAATGCTTATATTTGTCACAGGACTCACAACAGGAAAGGAGTCATCATCATTCCTTCTTGTAAATCCATGTGACAGATACAAGTCTTATAGTGCCATGTACTTAAAGGGTGGCAGAAGAAACCAGCTCCTTAAGGAAATGGAATAAAGATACGATTGAATAAATCGGACATTATATTTTAAGCTTCTCCGCAAACATAAGAAGTACGCTGATTGAAAGCAGAGCACTTGAAATCCAGATTGTGTGTATTCCGAACAGCATTGAAAGGTTTCCACCAATACCTGCGCCGATTGCAAAGAATAATATTATACCGAAGTAATATCCGGCTTTTCTAAGAGAAGACTTATTGCCGGTACGCACAAATACTGAAAGTGCGTCTGTACCGCTTCTTAAGTTACCGATGCACATGGTGCTTGCATAGGAATAGCCATTGACTTTTCTAAATGCCTGTACCTGCATAGCACATGAGAACGATACGATTATTGTTGCAAACATGTCCATTGAGTGGGGCATGAAGCCAACTGCAATTAAGATAACAATTTCAATAAGTAATATTGCCTGCCGCCAGTGAAGTCTGGTGGCATTTTTATATTTGCCCTGAATCCGCTCTGTTACGAATACGCCAAGACCAAATGCTAAGAATGGCAGAAGATATTTTAATCCCTGATACCATTCGCCCATCATAAAATGTGTACTCATAAGAACCACATTACCGGTCTGTGCGTTGGAGAATACTTCATTTCTTGTAAAATATGTATATGCATCCTGAAGTCCACCGGACATGGCAAGGAATACGCAGTTTATGAAGGCTTCGGACATCTGTATATCCGGAAGCTTCTTAGCGAGGGCGTTGTGAAGCTTTGATGCCATAAATAACCTCCTTGTGTTTTATAACTTTGGTTGTTATAGCACAAGGAGGTTTTGTTGTAAAGGGTATATAAATATTAGATATGTTGCGAATTACTTTCCAAGTGCTGTTTTCTGAGGCACTTCTGTTTCTTTTTCGTAGCATGCAAATGCGCTGTCAACAAGCTCTTTATCTGGCTTCGGTGTAAACAGGCTGACTACAGGAACGATAATCATTCCGGCAAACATTGCAAATGCACCGCAGTTGATAGGTGACTGGAGCCATGTTGGGAAGCCTGCTCTGAAGAAGATGTTGGCAAGCATAAGTACTGAGCTGAATAAAAAGCATGCCCAGCATGATGCTTTGGAAACCTTCTTAGAGTAAAGCGAGAACATAAATGGTGCAAGGAATGAACCTGCAAGTGCACCCCAAGATATTCCCATAAGCTGTGCAATAAATGTTACTGAACTCTTGTACTGGATAAGTGCAAGTATTGCAGATATCGCAATGAATACAACAACAAGAATTCTTATGTATAATACCTGTTTCTTTTCACTCATGTTCTTAATGAAGTTATCTTTTAAGAAGTCAATAGTAAGTGTTGAGCTTGAAGCTATTACAAGTGATGAAAGTGTAGACATTGAAGCTGACAACACGAGAATTACAACTAATGCAATAAGCGCAGGACTTAAATTAGAAAGCATTGTTGGAATTATTGAGTCGAAGCCGTTAGCCTTGACATCTATCTGGTCAGAGAATAATCTTCCGAAACCTCCGAGGAAATAGCATCCGCCTGAAACTATAAGCGCAAATATTGTTGATATTACAGTACCCTTCTGTATAGAAGCTTCATTATCAATTGCATAGAATTTCTGAACCATCTGAGGAAGTCCCCATGTTCCAAGTGATGTAAGGATTACAACACATAAAAGGTTGAATGGGTCAGGCCCGAAAAATGAGGCAAATATACCGGGAGTATCGCTTACTGCCGGGTCAGTCACATTTGCAAGACCCTGCAGTGCAGACATGAAGCCGCCCTTAGAGTGGATTACGGCAGCAATAACTGCAACGATACCGAATAACATGATAATTCCCTGAATGAAATCATTGATTGCAGTAGCCATGTAACCACCTGCAATTACATAAATCGCGGTAAGTGTTGCCATGATTATGATACAGACGCTGTAATCAATGTTGAAAGCCATACCGAAAAGTCTTGAAAGTCCATTGTAAAGTGAAGCTGTGTATGGAATCAGGAAAATGAATATGATAACGGAAGCACCGATTTTTAATGGATTGCTGCCGAATCTCTTTCCAAAATACTGTGGCATGGTTGCTGAATCAAGATGCTGACTCATAATTCTTGTTCTTCTGCCAAGTACGACCCATGCAAGAAGTGAACCTATAATCGCGTTGCCGATACCAGCCCAGGTTGCGGCAATGCCGTATTTCCAGCCAAACTGGCCTGCGTATCCAACGAATACAACAGCCGAGAAATAAGATGTTCCGTATGCAAATGCGGTGAGCCACGGACCAACGCTTCTTCCACCGAGAACGAAACCATTAACATCAGTTGCATGCTTGCGGCAGTATAAGCCAATGCCTATCAGCACCGCAAAGTAGATAATAAGAATAACTAGTTTTAACATAAAAACCCCCATATTAAATGTATTATAGCTTACTTCATGGGTTTAAAGTGTAACGCTTTAAACTGATAAAGTAATATAAATGAATTGTAGCATATTGGGGAGGGATTGGCAAGGATAAAATGAGTTAATATATATGAGTATATATGAATAATATGGATATACCTACTATTATACCTATAATATGTCATTGAGTAGGTTTGCTTGGAAGAATTATAACCTGATGCGGAATCCAGTGACTGTTTTAAGAAAATAAGGAGAGTAAATGTGAAGTATCTTATCGTCTGCCGCCGAATCCGCCGTTCTGCCCATTCATATCAGGCGCATTACCACCATTCTGACCGCCCATGCCGCCCATGTTGCCGCCAAAGCCGCCAGTCCCAGAAGCTCCCATTGTTCCAGATTCCTGAGTCCAGTCTGCAATAGAGTCTGAACCCCGGTAGAGTGTGTAGCTTGTGCCGGTTACAAGAGTGTCAGAGCATATCCAGCCGTTGCTGAATGTACTGTCAACAGTGAAGCTTATTACTTCTTTGCCAGAAGAATTTTTAAGTGAATAGCTTCCAGAACTGAATGATACGGAACTTAATACATAAGCATTAGCAGAGTTTATAGGTGTTTCGCATACACCACCGAGGGCAACGCATGTTCCACCGGTTATCGTTACGGTACCATCTACATCAATTGATCCTGATACATTTCCAGATGAACTGCCGCCTTTAACTAATACAAATCCACCGGTCTGTACGTAATTTCCATTAGAATCAATACCATCAGTATCACCAGACGCAGTTGTGATATCTATATATCCGGCTGTTACATTGACAATTGGAGAAGTCTTTCCATCACCTGTGCAGGCATTAATGCCATCATCAGTAGCATATACATATATTTTGCCACCATTTAAGTTGATAGTCATGGCCTCAAGTCCTTCGTATGAAGTTACTATATTAATATAACCGTCATTGACATCAAGCTGTTTGTCAGCGTGCATGCCGTCATCACCAGAAGAAATTGTAATTGAACCACCATTGATAACAATAGTTCCTTTTCTGTCCTCACCGGTTTCAAGTACACCTGAGTCAGAGTTGGCATGGATACCATCATCTGTTGAACTTATGTTAATTGTAAAGCCTGAAATATTTATTTCGCTTTCAGCTTTAATACCCTTAGTTGAGTAGGACTGTCCAGAAGAATTACCGGATTCATTAAAGTCACCAGGCATTCCTAGACGGTCGCCGCCGGCCTTATTACCACCAAAGCCGCCAGGTGCGTTGGCGATAGTGTCAGAAGCTGCCACATAAGAAACAGTATTGGCAGAAGCAGTCTTGTTAGCAGAACTGTCACGACTGGTAGATGTACCTGAAGAACTGCCTGACGAAGTAACTTCTTCACTATAATCAGAGTAAGTATCTGTATAAATGTTTAAATTACCATCACCTGATATATCTACTCCATAAGCTGCGTCTATACCATCACAGGCTGCATATACATCAATGTTACCGCCAGTGATTGTAACGATTCCCTTCTGGTTGCCCTTGTTAGAAATACTGCTGTTAGAAGTCTTGATGCCATCGCCTTTAGCGGAGATTGCAATTATATTTCCAGATTCAATATCAACGGCATCGTTGCCTATGACTGCGTTGTTCACAGCAGTAACGTTAACAATCACATTTTTAATAGAAAGGTCATCCTTGCTCTGGATACCATTATTGTAATTACCTGTTACAACTAAGGCTCCTTTGCCGACGAGTTTTAAATCGCATGTTGCATAGATTGCTGCGTTGCCAGCGTCATCAGAAGAATCTTCTGTAGCTTCGGTACGATTGTCAATTACTTCGTTAAATGAGTTCTCTTCTGATTTAATCTTGACTTCGGAAGCATTTTTAACGTATATAGGTGAACCACTTGAACATGTGATAGATGTTCCGTTTAATACGATAGTAACCTCGTCCTCATCATCTGCGTCAACAATAAGCTGTCCTTCTGATAGAAGACCAGCTACTGTATATTCACCAGCCTTTGTGATTGTGTATACAGAACCTGACTGTGTAACTCCATCTGATGTATCAGATGTCACAGTGAAATTACCTGTAATGGAGACTCTATAATTCTCAGCATCATCTGCGTGTGTTACATTTGTGTCTTCTTTAGTAATGCCTGAAGTGATGGTAGTCTCACCGCCTGATGCAGTAGTAGTTGAAGTTGAATTTTTGGCACAGCCAGCAGTCATAAGACACATAGTAAGAATAACTGCGGCTACGCAATTCCTTTTGATTTTATTTAATTTAATCATAGTCATCTCTCCATTTCTTTAGTGTATGTTAATTGATTGTCTATAGTTTATTGGAGAAATTTGACTAAAATATGGTATGAGTGCGAATATTCTGTGTACTGATTAATCATGTGGAATATCGTTAAATCTGCCGTCAAGCTCTTCGGTTTTTACCACATTTATAAATGCGTGCTTGTCAATTGAGCGAATCAATGTGATAAGCTCACGTTTCGCTTCGGAGTTGATTACTGAGTATATGAGCGTGCGCTCTTTTTCCTCGTAGCAGCCGATTCCCTTGAAAAGCGTGGCGTCGTGGTTGGTTGTATTCTTGATGGCGTGATAGATTTCTTCGGATTTGTCAGAAATGATGAATAATGTCATCTTCTGGTAGCGTTTGTACATGAACTGGATTACCTGAGTGCTACAGAACTGGTATATTATTGAGTAGAGCGCGATTGACCAGCCAAACAGTCCGCCTGCGATGAGCAGAATCACAACATTACCAAGAAGAATATAGTTCCATGCGTCTATTCCTTTAATATGAGAAAAATAAATGCTTATGAAATCAGTTCCACCTGTGGTAGTGCCGACATTGAGGCACAGGCTTATTGCAAATCCGTTGATAATTCCGCCAAAAACGCTTATAAGCAGGATATCTTCTGTAAAAATGTATGGAGGAAGGATATCAACAAGCACACTGGAAAGTATAATTACCACGATTGAGTAGATGGTAAACTTCTTGCCGATGTAGCGGTAGGCAATGTAAGCTGGGAAAATGTTAAGTGCCACATTGAATATTGTAAATGGGATGCTGATATAAAAAAAACGTAGTCCGATTGCCTGAAATAACAGGGAGACTCCTGAAAAGCCTCCTGGCAGCAGGTCTGCGACTTTGGCAAAGCATCTTAAATTCCATGCGTACAGCACGGAAGCAATTATAACTATAATGAATCTGAATACCTGATAAAACTTAGGATATTTAACTTCTAAAGATTTGAACATATATTAGCCTCCATATTTTGTGTTAAATATAATAAGCAATTAATAATTATTTGTGTGAGTTGTCGTAGGCAGCCTGAATATTGGCGGGGAGCTTGTCTGGAAGCATTGAATGTATTCCGTCCTCGTTGCCGTCCTTGATAGCCTGCTCGTAATAGAAGCACTTGAAAGTAAGCATATCAAGAGTTTCCTGCATTTTTTCCATCTCTTTTTCAACAGCGGCTTTCTGTCTCTCAAAAAGCTGTTTTCTGAGTTCGTAAGTTCTGCTGCCTTCCTGACACCATTCCATAAACTGCTTGATGTCGCGGATTTCAAGACCTGATTTTTTGAGACATTCAATAAGCTTAAGAGCAGCAATTTCTGTGTCAGAGAACTGTCTTATTCCAGAGGCACGCTGCATAAAAGGGAATAATCCTTCTTTATCATAATATCTTAATGTTGAAACGGGAAGATTAAACATTTCTGAAACCTGTCCTATAGTGTACATAACACACCTGCTTTCTGTAAGCCTTGCTTACATGATATTAGTTTTTTACAAATGTGATAATAAAATTCACAAAATGTTCACTATTATTGGGTTGACCTAAAGTTAGGTTTAACTATTATGCTTAAATAGTAGCACAGAGAGACTTAAAATACAATTTAAAGTTGGTTTAAAGTGAATATGATAGTGTATTTAACAAAGAGGTGATCATATGTATGTAGTGCTAATGTATTTTTGCATTACTTTTTTTGGATTGATACTTATTATGATGGCAGTGGAAGGATGACATATTTTATGGAGGATAAATGTATGGAATGGAGACAGGAAAAAGACATGCCGGTATTTATGTATATTTTTCTTAATAAAATAGAGGATGCCGAGGAAGCAAGATGGACAGAGAAAGAAAAAAATGAGGGGTATAAGACATATAAAAAGTTGTTAGAACTTACAGAGGATGATTCATCCGATGTAATTAAAAAATGTCTCAGGATAATTAAAGAAACAAGGCATATTGTAGAGTATGAGCTTTGGAACAAGATTGTATATTTTATGACTGATTATATTAATGGTGAGACTGTGTGGGGATAAGTGAAAAGTTGTCTGATAATTTTGTAATGTTTGAAAAGAAAAAGAATATACTTGTAATGTCTGATGGCATGTGATAGAATGTCATTGGATATAAGTAGTGCATTCAAGCAATCTACGAAAACCCCACGAGTTCGGGCTCGTGGGGTTTTCTATTCCGTTCTGGCAGGGTGGCTTAGTCCCCAGGCTGGCTACCGTCTGTTATCTCTGTCCAGCCATTTGCAGATATAGTATGAAGCTATATTTGCCAAGATAGAGATAATTAAGGACACAAGTGCATCCAAGCAATCCACCTCCTTTCTCTACCAGGTATGGGAGGGGTAGCACTAGGAATTATATCATAACAATATATAATAAACAAGTATATAAAAAATACGAATAATAACTATTGCTATGATTTATGATTTTATAACTAACATGTATTTTACAGGAATGACACATGGGGGTATGATACATTTATCAAGGGCAAAGGAGCCGGAAATCTTTAGGGGATTCTGGCTCTTTTTTGCATTAGCAAGTATTTGAAGGAGGAAATATATATGGAATACGAGATTTCTAATCGTTTATCAGGTGTACATGGTTCAATGATACGAGAACTTTTTAAGTTAGGAGCAAGCAAGGATATTATATCTTTTGGTGGTGGCAATCCGTCAGCAGAGACATTTCCATGTAAGGAAATAGAAGAGATAGCTGCAAAGGGACTTGGTGAGAATCCTGTCTCTTTATTACAGTATGGACTGAGTGAAGGTTATACACCCCTGCGTGATACTATGAAGAAATATCTTGAGAAGAAGGAAGGCTTTGATTTTGAGAATAATGAGCTTTTCATAGTGTCAGGCGGACAGCAGTGTGCGGACCTTACAACTAAGGCACTTGTTAATGAAGGAGACGTTGTGCTTACTGAAGAGCCTGCATTTGTAGGCTGCCTTAATACATTCCGTTCTTACGGTGCAAAGCTTGTAGGAATCCCAATGGAGCAGGACGGAATGAATATAAATGCGCTTGAGGAGGCTTTAAAGGCTAATCCTGATGCAAAGCTTTTATACACAATTCCATCTTTCCAGAATCCTACAGGAATCACAACTTCTCTTGAGAAGAGAAAAAAAGTGTATGAGCTTTGCTGCAAATATGATATCGCAATATTAGAGGACAATCCTTACGGTGAATTAAGATTTGCAGGTGAAAATGTGCCAACTATCAAATCAATGGATACAGAGGGAAGGGTTATATATGCAGGAAGCTTCTCAAAGGTAATGGCACCTGCATTCCGTCTTGGTTTTCTTGTGTTCAACAAGTCGCTCACAGGACCGCTTACAGTTGCAAAGCAGTGCACAGATGTACATTCAACTGTACTTTTCCAGTACATTTGTAATGAATATATTAATAACTATGATTTCGACAAGCATCTTGAGGATTCAAGAAAGGTGTATGAGCACAAATGTAATCTCATGATGGAGTGCATGAAGAAGGAATTCCATCCTTCAGTAACATTCGGTCACCCTGAGGGCGGACTTTTCGTAATGGCATTCCTGCCAGAGGGAATGGATTCTGCACCATTTGTAAGGGAGGCTATTAACAGAGGTGTTCTGTCAGTTCCGGGAGCAGCGTTCTTAGCAGATGAGAGCCAGAAGTCTAATGGATTCAGACTTAATTATTCGACACCTTCTGATGAGCAGATTGTTAAGGGAATCGAAATTCTTGGAAAACTTACATATGAGTGGATTAAGTAGGAGGAGTGAAAAGTTATGAAGATAGCAGCATTCAGTGTTCGTCAAGATGAAAAACAGTATTTTGATACATTTGCAAATGTATACAAGGTGGAATTACAGATTAATAGGAGCGGATTTACAGCAGATGATATAGAAAGTGTCAAAGGCTGTGAGGCTATGTCGGTGTGCGATGGCATGTGTGACTTGTCAGCACCTGTTCTTGAAAAGCTTGCAGCAGAGGGTGTAAAGTACATCGGTTTCAGGACAATCGGATATAACAGTGTTGACCTTGAGGCAGCAAAGCGCCTTGGAATCCGTGTTGCACACAGCGGATATTCGCCATATTCAGTTGCCAATTATACAGTAATGCTTATGCTTATGTGTATCCGCAAGGCTTTGTATGTAATGATGCGTTCACACACAGCAGATTATTCACTTGGTCCTATATGTGGACGTGAAATGCAGAATATGACAGTAGGTATTATCGGAACAGGAAGAATTGGAAAGGCAGTGATTAAGAATCTTTCAGGATTTGGCTGTAAGATTATTGCGTATGACCCATACCCTGCAAAAGACCTTGAAAATGTTGAGTATGTAACTCTTGATGAATTGTATGCCAGAGCAGATATTATCTCGCTTCATACTTTCTTAAGTGATGAGACATATCATATGATTAATAAGGATTCAATTGCAAAGATGAAGGATGGCGTTATCATTATAAATGCGGCTAGAGGTGCACTTGTTGATACAAAGAATCTGATTGAGGCTGTTGAGAGTGGCAAGATTGGTTCAGTTGGAACTGACTGCTGTGAGGGTGAGGATGAATTTATCCGTACAGACCGTAAGTATGATGACCTTGTTGTTAATCACGATTACATCATACTTAAGTCTTTCCAGAATACTATTGTCACACCTCATGTTGCATTTTTCACAGATCAGGCTGTGTCTGATATGGTTGAGTCTTCAGTTAAGAGTGTTGTGCAGTTTGCAGCCGGTGAAGACACACCATTAGAGGTGCATTAATTATTCAAATTTTTGAAATATTCTTCAAGCTGGTGCTCGAAGATTCGCTGATTTTCTGAGCAGAATGAGCCAAGCGGCTGATAATAAATGCTTCTGAAATGTGGACAGTCATCTATATGCAGCAGGCTTATGTTTTCAGGAAGGCTGCTGCTTGTCCATGTTACAGAGGCAACAAATGATACTCCAAGACCGAGACTTATGAGTTTGCCCTGTAATATGTAATCATTGCATGAGTAGGCTATCGGAGGAGTTTTCTTACATTTACTGAATATTGAATTGAACACTCCGGCATAAGATGGAGTATCTGCAAGGTCAATGAATTTCTCGTCCATCATCTGTTCTACTGATATGTGTCCGGTATGGGCAAGTGGATGTGATGATGAAACGGCAAGGCAGATTTCTTCTGTCATAAGAAGATGTGCATTGTCTGGAATATCATAAGCTGATGAGACAGAGTCAATCAGCAGGTCACAACCTTTTGGTTCAGAAGATATTGAAAAGCTGACATGAGGGTGCTCATGGATAAAATCTTTAAGTACATTGCTGACAAGAACTGCACTTGAGCGGAGACAGAGCCTTATTTCGCCTGCATCGCCAAGACTTTCACTGACAGCACGCGCAGCATCTTCTGAAAGAGCCAGTATTCTGTCTGCATATTCAAGCAGAATTTCTCCCTGACGGGTACATTCGAGCCCTTTTTTATTACGGATAAAAAGCTGTGCGCCAAATTCTTCTTCAAGCTTATGGATTGTCTTGCTTAATGCTGGCTGTGCTATGCACAGTTCACTGGCAGCGCGGGTCATATTCTTGTGTCTGGCGGCAGCCTGAAACTGCCTGAGCTGATATAATTCCATGTTCGCACCTTTCTTGTATGTAGTATTTTATAAAAATTACAATTAACATAATATAGAAATCAGGATATTTACGATTATGATAACACAAATATTATTAACGCAGACATTTATAATGTTTATTCTTATGATTCTGGGACTGATTCTGTCTAAAACAGGTCTGCTTACAGAACATGGCAGTAAGGATATGGCCAATATTCTGCTGTATGCGGTTATTCCGTGTGTAATTATAAGAAGCTATATAACAGATTTCACGATGGAGAAGCTGTATGGACTTCTTATGTCGGCGGTACTGTCTGTAGCTGCATTTGCAGTGGCCATAGCTGTATCATATATAATATACGGCATGCGAAAGCCGATAGACAACTTTGGAACTGCTTTCTGTAACGCAGGATTTATCGGAATTCCACTTGTAACTGCGGTATTTGGAAATGAAGCAGCATTCTATGTTGCATCATTTGCAAGTATTCTTAATCTGTTGCAGTGGACATACGGAATTGTGATAATAACCCGCCGCAAGGATATGATAAATATAAAAAAGGTATTCGTCAATCCTGTGACAATATCACTTGTTATAGGACTGTTTCTTTTTATTACGGGAATTAAACTGCCAGGTGTAATAAACAGCACGATGGCTGGAGTTGCGGCACTTAATACACCTGCAGCCATGATAGTACTGGGATATTATCTGTCATGTGTCAGGATCCGTGACTTACTGCTTAATCCGTCCCTGTATCTGGCATCGTTTGTCAGGCTTATAATAATTCCGCTGCTTACATTGCTTGTGCTTTATATTATACCGGCGGGACACGGTCAGATTGGAATGATTACACTGATTGCTGCGGCAACACCGGTTGGAACGAGTACGGCAATATTTGCACAGAAATTCGGGCAGGATTATGAGCGGGCAGTATGTATGGTCTGCCTGTCAACGCTGTTTTCAATTATTACAATGCCAGTTGTGATGTATCTGGCACAGATGTGGATTATGTAGTTTAACTATTATTTCTGGTTATGGTTTTATAACCAACATGTATTTTACAGGAATAACACAATGGTATATTATACAGACATCAAAGGCAAAGGAGCCATGACCCGGAAGGGGTAATGGTTTCTTTGCCTTTTTTGCGTATAAGATATCTTTGCAGAAAAATGTATAGCGAATACGGCTATTCATAATATGAGGAAGAAAGGAACTAAAGCTATGGGAAATAACGGAATTGAATTGGAAAGAGATGGCTTTAAGAGCCGTACAGGTTTTATTCTTGCCTGTATCGGTTCGGCAGTAGGAATGGGAAATATATGGCGTTTTCCATATATGGTATCTGCATGGGGTGGTATGACATTTTTAATACCTTATGTAATATTTGTAATATTGATAGGTTCAACAGGTGTTATTGAGGAGATGGCACTTGGTCGTGCGACTAAGGGAGGACCTATTAAAGCATTTGGCGACTGTATGCAGATGCGTACAGGAAAGAGAAAAGCAGGTGAGGCAATTGGTTTTATTCCTGTGCTTGGCTCACTGGCTTTGGCAATGGGCTATACTGTAGTTGTTGGCTGGATATTCAAATATACTTATCTTGCATTTTCTGGAAAGCTTTCAGCAATGGGCAATGATATGTCAGCTATTGGTGGTATGTTTGGAAGTACAGCAAGCACATTTGGCAATAATATGTGGCTTATAATCGCGATGGTTGTAACTGCTGTTATTATGGCACTTGGTATTGCAGGCGGAATTGAGAAAGCAAACAAGGTCATGATGCCTTTGCTTTTCATCATGTTTGTAGGACTTGGAATATATATCTTCACACTTCCTGGTTCAAGTGCAGGTTATAAATACATTTTTACTCTTAATCCTAAGGGACTTCTTGATATAAAGCTCTGGATATATGCATTTGGTCAGGCATTCTTCTCACTGTCTATCGCAGGTAACGGAACTGTTATCTATGGTTCATATCTTAGTGATAAGGAAAATGTTGTTTCTTCTGCAAGAAATGTTGCAGTATTTGATACTATTGCTGCTTTATTAGCTGCATTTGTTATTATTCCGGGTATGGCAGCAGGCGGTGCCGAGTTATCTTCAGGTGGTCCCGGACTTATGTTTATCTATCTTGTAAATGTATTTAATGGTATGCCGGGTGGCAAGATTGTAGGAATTGTATTCTATGTATGTGTTCTGTTTGCCGGCATGAGCTCACTTGTTAATCTGTATGAAGCTCCGGTTGCAACTATTCAGGAGAAGCTTAAGCTTAACCGTGTTGCATCTGTTGGAATTATCGCAGTGGCTGGCTGTGTTGTGTCACTTGTAATACAGGGTATTGTATCAGGCTGGATGGACGCAGTATCTATCTATATCTGCCCACTTGGCGCAATGCTCGCAGCAATTATGTTCTTCTGGGTTGCAGGAAAGAAGTTTGCTGTTGATGCTGTTAATGCAGGTGCAGATAAGCCTATTGGAAAGTGGTTTGTACCACTCGGCAAATATGTCCTTGTTCCACTTTCACTTGTTGCACTTATTGCAGGTGCTTTACTTGGTGGAATTGGCTGATGGAGGATTGGACTGGTTGATTGCGACTGGCGGATTGCTTTGCAATCCGCCTTTTTTGCGTGGTGGAGCGAGAAATAGCGGTGGATTGGACTTTGAAGTGGAGGGGAGGCAGGAGGAAGTCCAAAAGGAGCGAGAAAGAGTGGCAGAATGGACTTTGAAGTGGAGGGGAGGCAGGAGAAAGTCCAAAACGCAAGTCGGCGCACAAGAGCGTAAGACCAGACATCACATGACCAGACATCACATTTGTGCAAAAATTTATATAAAATCTCATAAACCTCTTGCCCTAAAGCTAACTTCAAGTCGTATCATACAGGTATCAAATAATTTACATTTTTATGAAAGAAGAGGTGTTATTATCATGAAATTTATGGATAAGGATGATTTTGAAAAGCAGAATGTTTTCGGAACAGGTCAGGCAAATACAGCATATGCTAAGTATTTTATTGGTGATTCTTTCCTGAATCCGCTGACAGATCCTAAGTGCGGGCTTTTTCTTGCAAATGTGACTTTTGAGCCGGGATGCCGTAATAACTGGCATATCCATCATGCAACAAAGGGCGGCGGACAGATGCTTATATGTACAGCTGGAGAGGGCTGGTATCAGGAAGAGGGCAAGGAGCCTGTAAGCCTTGAGCCGGGAACTGTAATCGCAATTCCACCAGAAGTTAAGCACTGGCATGGAGCTAAGAAGGACAGCTGGTTTTCACATATTGCTGCAGAGATTCCGGGCGAGAATACAAGTAATGAATGGTGTGAGCCTGTAACTGATGAAGAATATAACAGATTAGGATAGTGTCTTATATGGCAGGAATGGAGGATTACAATGGCTAAGATTGTACAGACAGCAGGAAAAAATGCGTTGGGAGAGTTTGCACCGGAGTTTGCACATTTTAACGATGATGTGCTTTTCGGGGAGAACTGGAACAACGAAGATATTGATTTAAAGACAAGATGCATAATCACAGTAGTTGCGCTGATGTCATCAGGAGTGACAGATTCATCACTTAAGTATCATCTTGAAAATGCTAAGAATAACGGTGTTACAGCAAAGGAGATTGCTGCTGTTATCACTCATGTAGCATTTTATGCGGGATGGCCAAAGGCATGGGCTGTATTCAACATGGCTAAGGAAGTATGGCAAGAAGATTAATTGAAAGGTTTAGGGAAGAACTGATGAGTGTTTTGAGCAAAAATTATACATTGAGCAAGGGCTGCTGTTGCAGCGGGATACCGTCATATTGATACAGCGCAGGCATATGGCAATGAGCGCGTTGTCGGCGGACCGAAAATCAATACCGCATTTTTAGAGGCAGGACTTCTCGATGAAATCAGCTTGCTGGTCGGAGCCGGAATCGACGGCAGAGGCAGTATGCCGGCTGTGTTTGACGGACTTGCGATGCAGCATGATGTGACAAAGTTAAAATTGATCGATGTAAAGAAATTCGACAGTGATGCGGTGTGGATACGGTATCAGTGTCAAAAGTCGAGGCGGCAAATCATCAACAATATGTTGAGATGACTTGCCGCCTTTTTTCTGAATAAATTCCCGCTTCACATTATCAAACATTTTTTGACGATGATCTTCAGATACATTTGTAAGTTTATGCCATGATGTACCCTTGCCAGTAACATCCATACCTGCAACACCATTTGCATTCAGTAAATCTCCGTCCGAATCAAACTGCTAATATTCATTGACATATAAAAGCCTCCCTGTAAATAAATTCAAAATCCGTTTAGAATATGCGCATAATCATAAAAAATAAGGTTATAATACTTGCGTATAATCAAAAAATAAATTACAATGTGCGTATAATCATAAAAGTTAGAACTAACATATATGCGCATAATCTGGAGGAGCTATGATATTAAAAAGAAAAATATATAAAAAACTACTGGAATGGAAAAATGAATGTCAGGGGAAAAAAGCTTTACTGATAGAAGGCGCCAGACGTATTGGAAAGTCTACCATCTGCGAAGAATTTGGAAAAAACGAATACGAAAGTTATCTTCTGATTGACTTTGCTAAA
>OHEU01000832.1_pt1 | contig 16202 bp, 11 predicted proteins | sample 1567341 | NCBI WGS metagenome assembly OHEU01 (sample SAMEA3879524, study PRJEB24766) | human gut metagenome | biome: human-associated habitat; feature: feces | place: USA | collected 1985/1987 | reverse complement strand
CGCAGACCGCCATCACGGGTGCCATCCTCCAGATGCTCTCCCACGGTCTGATGACGGCCCTCTTCTTCGCCGTCATCGGTATGACCTACCACCGTGCCGGCACGCGCGACGTCCGCTACCTTGGCGGCCTGATGAAGGTGATTCCCTTCCTCGCCGTCTCCTATGTCGTGGCGGGTCTCGCCAACCTCGGTCTCCCGGGCTTCTCGGGCTTCGTCGCCGAGATGACGATCTTCGTGGGATCCTTCGAAAATGCGGGCACCTTCCACCGTGTGGCCACCCTCGTGGCCTGTACGTCCATCGTCACGACGGCGGTCTATATCCTTCGCGTGGTGGGCAAGATCCTCTATCAGAAGATCCCCAACCAGAAGTTCTATGAGCTCCACGACGCCACCTGGGACGAGCGCTTCGCCATCGGCGGACTGATCTTCTGCGTGGCCGGACTGGGTCTGTTCCCGCTGGTGTTCCAGAACATCATCTCCGACGCCATCACGCCCATCTTCGACCACATCCACACCTACGTTCCGATGCTGGGCAATCTGTAATCAACCGTATCAAGAAGTAAGAAAGAAATGAATTACAGTCAGTTTCTCTATATGATTCCCGAGGCCGCCCTGACGGCCGCCTTGGTGATACTTTTCGTTGCCGACTTCTGCTCCGCAAAGGACGGAAAGCGCAGTTGGTTCAATCCGCTGGCCTCCCTCCTGTTGGCACTGGTTACGGTCGTATGCTGCTACACCACCACCGCTGGCGAGGCCTCGGCCTTCGGCGGCATGTATCAGGCCAATGCCGGAGTGACGGTCGTCAAGACGATCCTCGCCCTGGGCACGTTCATCGTTGTCTTGATGAGCAAGGCCTGGATCACGAGGGAGGAGAGCCGCGTCCGTGAGGGCGAGTTCTATATGCTCACGGTGAGCACCCTGCTGGGTATGTTCATGATGATGAGCGCCGGCCACTTCCTCCTGTTCTTCCTCGGCCTGGAGATGGCCTCCGTGCCTTTGGCCACGATGGTGGCCTTCGACCTCCACCGCAACGACAGCGCCGAGGCAGCAGCGAAGTTCATCCTCACCGCCACGTTCTCCAGCGGCGTGATGCTCTTCGGCATCAGCTTCCTCTACGGCATGTGCGGCACGCTCTATTTCGACGACGTGACCCTGCAGATCACGCGTCAGGGCTGCACGCCGCTGCTGCTCATGGGACTGGTCTTCTTCTTCAGCGGACTGGGCTTCAAGATTTCTCTCGTGCCCTTCCACTTCTGGACCGCCGACACCTACCAGGGTGCGCCGACCACCGTCACGGGCTATCTGAGCGTCATTTCCAAGGGTGCGGCAGCCTTCACGCTCCTCTCCATCCTCTACCATGTCTTTGGCACGATGATCATGTACTGGCAGGTACTGGTGATGATCGTGGTGGTGCTCTCCATCACCATCGCCAACCTCTTCGCCATCCGACAGGATGAGCTCAAGCGGTTCATGGCTTTCAGCTCCATCTCCCAGGCTGGCTACATCATGCTGGCTGCCGTGGGCACGAGCTGGCAGATGAGTGCCTCCGCCCTCGCCTACTACGTCCTCATCTACGTGGTGGCAAACATGGCGGTCTTCACCATCATCTCCGTGGTGGAGCAAAACAATGGTGGCAAGACGCAGATCAGCGACTACGACGGTTTCTACACCACCAATCCGAAGCTGAGCTTCCTCATGACGCTCGCCCTCTTCTCTCTGGGCGGCATTCCCCCGTTTGCGGGCATGTTCTCGAAGTTCTTCATCTTCATGGCTGGTGTCAAGGGCCACGATGTCTCCACCACGATGGGCGCTTGGGCCTACGCCGTGGTCTTCATCGCCCTGGTCAACACCGTCATCTCGCTCTACTACTATCTGAAGATTGTCAAGGCAATGTACATCCGCAAGAGCGACCACCCGCTCCCGACTTTCCAGAGCGACGGCAACACAAAGTTTGCCTTAGCCATCTGCACCGTCGGCGTAGTGCTCTTCGGTATCTGCAGCGCCATCTTCAACACGATTTTCGACCTGATGTAGCATAGCGTCTCATCAGAGCGACAATACCCCCTCCCCCTGCCTCCGCTCCGCGTGGAAGGCAGGGGATTTTCTTTTGCTGACAGACTGACCATCATTCGTTCCTCTTTTTCCCTCCCACATTTGGAGGAACAAAATTTGGTCGTAAAGAAAAAAAGCCCTACCTTTGTCTTCCGTTAGTACAAAAAGAGAGAGACGCCCATGAAGCATATTTTACCCATCATACCGACACTGCTCTTGACCCTGGCTTTCGTTTCCTGCCACCACGGTGAGCGACAGACCCTGCGCAGCGCGCTGCAAATGGCATACGCCGACCCGGACAGTGCGCTGACGATGCTACACACCATCGACCGCCGTGCGCTCCCGCCTGCGGAGAAGGCATACTACGCCCTGACCTATTATCTTGCGCAAAACAAGAGTGGTCTCGACGTAGCCAACGACTCGCTCATCCGCGTCGCCTACAACTACTATGCGAAACTCCCCGAGGACAGCCTTTACGCAAGGTGCATGTACTACATGGGGGTGTATTATTCCTTGTGCGACAGTCTGGAGCGTGCCAGCTATTGCCTCAAAGAGGCAGCACAGGCTGCGAAAGTGCAAAAAGACACGGCTACGCTATGTCTGGTTTGGTGCAAAAACTCATGGGTGGCGCGCAAGTCCAATGCTCCATTGGGGCTGAAATACGCCAGTCAGGCCTTGACATTATATCGCAAGTACAGTCAGGCTACGCCGTTGAACACGATCTACTATATTCTTTTGAAAGGAGAGTGCGAAACGCTTTGCGGCAAAAGCCAAGAGGCTCTCAATGGTTGCAAGGAGGCAGAACGACTGGCTCTCTCGTTGGGCGACTCCGCCACATTGTCTAACGTCTATCATGATATGGGCTATTTTGCCACAGGTGCTCACGAAGCAAAGGCGGTCTATTATGCCCGTCTGGCTCGCGACTACTCCTCCATATCCAACATAGAGAAGACTTTATCCCTTGCTGGTGCCTATTGCGAATCAGGGCAATACGCAGCATGCCTCAGCTTGCTGGACACGCTTCATTTGACCAATAACGCTCAACGCTATACGGCCTATTATTGCCGCCATTTTGCCACATTGGGCAAACACGACTATGCGGCAGCCAAGACCAACGCCGACTCCGCCTACCACTACATCGAGAAGATGTTTGACGAGGAACTTCAAGAGAAGACGGCCTATTTCGAGAAGTTGATGAAAGAAAATGCAGAAAAGGCGCGGGCCGAAATGAAAACAAGAGCGTTGAGGTTTGCCATCTTCTTTATGTGCTTTTTATGTTTGGGCGCCATGGCCTACGTCTCCACCATCTACAAAAACCATAAGCGCAAGATGGCTGCCAGGCTGAAGGAAGAAGAGGAAAAAGGCAAGATGATGGTGGAAAACGAAAGAAAGCGCACAGAAAGGCTCTTGGCCGAAGAGGATGCGAAGATGAGGAGCATGAGCGCAATGCATGCCAAGACAGAGAAGCAACACAAAGAAGAGCAAAGGCTCAAAGATGTAAAGATCTCGACCCTGATGGATATCTTCCTCAGTAAACTCGACTTCATGCAGAAACTCGAGAAAGAGAAGGACAAGAAGGAAACACGCATCAAACTGACTGATCATGACAAAGCAAGCATGCAAATGCTTCTCGAAGCCATCGACAAAGAATTTTTAGCCAGGCTCTCGAAAGCGTTTCCACAACTATCAGAACGAGACAAAGAATTACTCATCTTGTTGCGGTTCAATTATTCAACCAACATCTTGGCAAGGATCATGTGTGTCAGCGAAACCTCAGTCAAACAAAACTTGTATCTTCTCAAGAAAAAAATGGGCTTGGGAAAAGAGGATGACTCTGTTCGAAAATTCATACAGAAGTTTTAGGGCAAAACATCTTCAAAACAAGAAGAACGCCACCGAGATCGAAGAGAACAAACACCTCTTTGACTCGGAGGTTCTTCTAAAATCGCCTCCACCACTTTTTCCTCGATTTCTGGGCCTCGATGAGCCTTTTTCTTCAGGGCACTTTTCTTCTTTTAGACCTTTTGAAGAAGTCTAATTTTACAAACAAACAAATAACAATCTGTTTTTCAAGCTATTACAACCGTCCACCCAATACAAAATCATTAGACCTCAAATATTTGGAGGCAATTGAAGAAATGCTTAATTTTGCAAGCGTAACCAACGTATTACAAAATATGAAGAAATTGCTATTAGCTATCTGCCTTCTGTTGTGTGCCCTGATGCCCAACTTTGCAGAACCGACTTCCAGCCCACAGTCGGAACAAATCCCAATGGGCTATGATAAAACAAATTCACAAAACGGAACACCAAGAACCATCCTCCCCGATGTGACTGCAGAACGTTCCAATAGTATTGTCTCCGTGCATGTGAAACGCTACACCGGATACGTGTCAACATACATCGTTGACTCGAATGGGGTCACGGTCAGCACCTCGATGGGCTACGCCATGGATGGACAGTACGACACAAACTGTGTGATGGACAACATAGCTCATGACAGCTATACCATTCATGTAGTATTGGACGACTGCTCTTATATAGGGTATTTTGAAATGTAAGAAAACGCCCATAAGCGAATTGCCTTTTCACAGCAAAAGAAATTAGCGAAGGCTATATTGTTTAACACTAAAAACAAACAATTATGAAAAAAGTCTTAAGATTTTGGATCTGGCTGTTTTTGTTCAGCCTTTTCCCTGTAACAACCTCGGCGCAAGTCCAAAGGTTCGTCCCAAAACAGGAGGCACTCTCCATTGCCCAAGGCCAATTTCGTGGTCAGGATGTCGATTACTACATTCTTGATGATTCCACTTCGTCAACATGGAACATCTTCGTGGATGCCGAACCTATGAAAGGTTGGCAGCATGATAGCTATATCATAAAGGTTCCCAAGCTTCTTGGCCCTAATTCTGGCCCGATTCAGACGATTCAGCAAAAAAATCCGCCATTGGGTAACTATGTTCCTCTGCTTGTGAAGAACAGATACGGGGGGTATGCTAACTCCAAGCCACATGTTGCTAAGCCTGTCTCTTCCAATGAGCCTAATGAAGCAGCCCAAAGAACTTATGCTATCATTCTTAGTGGTGGTGTCAATAAGCTTTATAATTATGAGAGGTATTGGAATGATTGTTCCTTTATATATCAGACCTTGGTCAACAAACATGGTATTCCCAAGGGGAATATAATTCCAATTATGTCTGACGGAAATGATCCTGCAGCAGATATGAACTGCACTATGGGAGGATTCAAATCACAGTCTCTTGATCTTGACTTTGATGGCATTCCAGACATCAGTCTCGCGGCTACGAAGCCCAATGTAAGAAAAGCACTGAACTCTTTAGCCAACAAGATGCGTAAAGACGATCATCTTTTCGTGTTCGTCATTGATCATGGTGGCTCAGACGACGATATTAGCAAATCATATATTTGTCTTTGGAATGGCGAACGACTGTATGATGACGAGCTTGCCTTAATGCTTAAGCCTTTCACCTCTAGACTTGTAAACGTAAATGTAGTTCTCGGTCAGTGTTATGCTGGTGGTTTTAATGACAATCTTGAGATGGTGGGCTGTGTGGTTGCCTCAGCAGCACAAGGCAATGAGTCTTCATGGGCTTGTCCAGACATCCCGTACGACGAGTTTGTCTATCAGTGGACGTGTGCGGTAAACGGGGCCACTCATACCGGAGAGCCAGTTGTTGCCGATGGCGATCGTAATGGACGGGTGACGATGCAGGAAGCGTTCGAATATGCAGAGCTCTATGACCGGCAGAAAAACTGGGAGACCCCACAATATACCTCTACACCCCTTTCTGTCGGTGAAGATCTGGCGTTCAACCATCTTGCACCTTCAGTGGACCTCTTTATCCAGGACAATTTAGGGGATACTGGCAAAGAGCCGAATACAACAATCGAGGAATTTTGGAAGAGCCCGTCCATTTGGGTTCGTAATTACCCCGACGGTGAGTATGGGCATCAAAACCCCGTGTATTCTTCCGAACATCCTACAGCTTATGTTTACGTCCGTGTTCATAATAGAGGCAAGGAAAAATTTGATGGAAAAAACAAGTGGGTCGCTCTTTATTGGGCAAAAGCCTCCACTGGCATTTCTCAGAATGTGTGGAAAGGTCGCGAGACCGATGAGAATGGAGAACTGACGGGGAAAAACATTGATGTCCTTCCTATCGGATCAATTGAACCTGGTGAATATAAAGACTTGGAATTTGGATGGTTCCTGCCCAAAAATCTCGGCTCTCACTATAGTTTGATGGCAAGAATACTGGACACGCCTTACGATGATGCATATGTGGATGGCACAACCTATTTTGACGTATTAGGAAAAAATGATGAGGCACAAAAGAATTTGATAATTATCCGCAAGGCGGAATTGTCAGGCTATATAGACTTGCTTGTCCGTAGTCTGACATTAGTGGACGCTACATGTAGCATTGAGCTCGTTCCAGAAACTACTTTGGACGCAAGCCTGTATTCGAAGGCTAAAATATCCATGAGCTTGGATCGAACTCTTTGTACCGCTTGGGAGCGTGGAGGTATGAAAACGCAGGATTTGGAATACCCAGCCTACCAAGGAAACGCTGTAAACCGTGTAGTGAAATTCGTGTCACCAGACAGCCAGTTACAAGATCTTAAACTCAAAGCGGGTGAGTCTGGGGTGGTCCGTCTAAAATTCGAATTCTTTAAGCCTGATCTTTACAGTTCTATGTACACATTCGACCTGATTCAAAAGGACAAGAATGGAAATATTATAGGTGGGCAGACTTTCAAGGTTGAATCCCCTACGGAACTTGGACCAGTAGAAATAACACCTGTCCCCATAGTTGGTGGACAATACCAGTTGGAAACAGACACGACCAGGGAATATAAAACGTTCAAATGGTTGGATGGAAATGGAGAAACGTTAAGCGAGCAGAATTCCGTGCGAGTGAACCCCAAAGCAACTGGTAACAAATATGTTCTCCTTGCTGCCAATGAGGAAGGCGATGTTGCGACGGGTTCCATCAACTTAGAAGGTAACGATGGAATTAAGGCTGTAGCCACACCAACTGCAAAAAGCCTGGAAGTAACATTAAAGCGCCCTGCTCCAACAGGGGCAATGGTTACGGTTACCTCGGTTATCGACGGTGGCTCAAAGGTCACAAGCGGTATGCCCGAAGGTGCGGAAGCTATAACCCTGGATGTCTCAGGCCTTTCAAATGGTGTGTACGTTGTTTCTTATTCCATTAATTCGGAAAAGATTGATCAGAAAAAAGTGAATATAAACTAAGTGTAAACAATAGTTTGGTTGGTCTGTTTGCAAAGACGGACCAGCCAAATTTTCAATTTCACAAATACAATTATGAAAACAAAACAAAACAACATGAAGGTTTTTCTAACAATGCTTCTTGGTTTTTCAGCATTGTCAGTACATGCTACAAGTGCACAACGGTTTAATGTTGCGGCGGCTGATGCGAGAATTTGTGAAGTAGACGACCTAGTTCCTACTACCATGGCTCATGAGGGACAAACGCTTCAATGCCAACAATTTCGCACAGCGAAGTCCTCGGATAAAGAACATGAGTTCACGTGGAAGGAAGTGACGACGACCCGTGGCGGAGAGTTGGCAGAGATGTTGGGCGACCAAAAAGAGGAGATAGACTCCCTGGTGATCAACGGCCCTGTCAACAGCGCAGATTTTGAGACCCTGTTTCATTCGTCTCTCTATGGTTATCTCTCCGCCATCAACCTGAAGGGTGCCGAGTTGGAGAACAATGCCGTGCCTGCCTATGCCTTCTACCGTGACGGCGAGCAGCACCAGGGGGAAACGTTTTATTATATACATCTGAGGAGGATTATCCTGCCCGAAAGCGTGGAGCGCATCGGCAATAGTGCTTTTTACCAGGCCCTTGCCCTACGGGAACTCAACTTCCCCTCCTCGCTCCGTAGCGTGGGAGACTATGCTTTCTATAACACCCCAATACGGATGAACCCCTTAGTACTTCCCGAAGGTTTCGAGAAAATCGGTGCTAACGCATTCTGTCATTGCGGAAAACTCTCCGAGGTCATACTGCCCTCCACGATAAAGCAGATTGGCGACGAGGCTTTCTCCACCACGAAGATTTCCTCGGTCAATCTGCCCGAGGGCCTTGAGAGTATTGGGTGGCGTGCTTTTTGGGACACTTCTCTGAAAGAAGTCTCCATTCCCAACTCCTGCCTGAACTTTGGCACCGATTACGTCGGCGAGAATTTTGCCATGAACCGGTATCTTGAGAAGATTCATTTGCCGGAGGGAATGACGGAGATCCCTTATGGGTTTGTCTGCAATGACATCATGCTGCGCGAGATCAATATTCCGCACACGGTAAAGCATATCGGAAAGAGAGCCTTGGCACAGTGCACGTCATTGAAGCGCCTGGAGTTTCCTTTGGGAATGCAGTCTCTTGGAGAAGGTGCCTTGGGCTATCTTGACTCTTTGGAGTGCATTGTCTTCCCCGCCTCGATGAAATCTTTGGGCACTAAGAGTTGCGTCCACTGGAGGGACATCAAGGAGATCTATTGCGCCGCCACGGAGCCCCCTGTGTGCGATCCTACGGACGGCGGTGTCTTTTCTGGCTTTGATTTCCCCGATGGCTTAAACACCTCCGTTGTCTATGTGCCCAAGGGTACCATCAACAAGTACAAGGACACTTCTCGCAACTGCATGGGCTGGGAGAAATTCTGGAACTATGTCGAGATTGATCCGAGCGAGTTCCCCACGACGGCCATCGAGTCCCCTGCTATTGTGGAGACACAAAGCAAGGACAACAGCGTCTATGACCTGATGGGCAGGAAGGTGGAGCGTCCGCAAAAGGGTAATATCTATATCCAAAACGGCAAGAAGTTTGTGGCAAAGTAAAGGCTGACCTCTTCATCCATTAATTAAAAAAATACAATAAGGCCATTGGGACTAAGGGGGACTGACGCTCTTTATATTCCCAATGGCCTTTGTGCTTTCCCTAAACTTCGAACAAACTGCTGGCTTTTTTCGCACATTCGCCGAAAAAATATATTTGGGTAAAAATCCGTGTAATTAATTGATATACAGATAGATAACGGTGAAATTCGTGTTCGGGGGGGGTAATGCTGCGCATAGGTCAAAATAAAGCTAAAAATATTTGGTGCTTTGATGAAAATTTCGTAAGTTTGCAGATGGAATTAATAACAATATAGAAACGTTACATCATGAGAACTTTTAGTGCTTTACTTTTCGTCATGTTTGCCCTGTCGGCAAACGCAGCGGACGGGACTACGTGTGTGAATGGACCTTTTCCATGAGCAGTGTTACTGCTAGTCTTTCAAGCTCTCCTTGTGACTGGTCATTCACACCCCGAGACAATAACAATTTGTTTAACCGTCGGCATGGTCCCTGGGCCATGCCGGCCCAAACCATTTATCATCATGAAGACAAGAACTTTTTTACTGGCTCTGTTATCGCTTCTGATATCTGCGGTATCATCCGCTGCCACTAGCTCCGGCCTTGTGCCCACACAGTGTACCATAGGAGACCGGCTTGTTTTTGGTCCGATCTCAAGTGTCGGCTTTATCTTCGACGTTGGCGTCAGCGTGACTCCCGAGGCCAAGGCCTACCTTAAAAACGGCGACGAAACCATTGCAGAGGGCAGCCTCTCCTGCTCCAATTATACAGGCAAGAAAAGGACGCAAGGCACTGTCTCCGTAGATTTCGCCGACGAGCTCCTGCTTCCCAAGGGAGAAAAATACCGTGTGGTGATTCCGCAGGGCAGCATCTTCAAAGAGGGGACGAGCGATGTGTCTAACGAGGAAATCAGCGTGGAGTTTGAGGTCCCATCGAATCTTGGTCAGGCAACGCCTTCTGTTGACGAGGGATCTACCGTGACGGAGGAAGACCGTATAGGCTTCTATTTTTGCACGGAAACGGCAGCCCTGGAGGGCAACAGTATCACCTTGCTGCGCGAGGGCGTTCCCGTAAGGACCTATCCTTGCGACGTAAGCTGGGATTGGGACCTGGGCTACGCTGGTATTGACTTTGGCTATCGGATGAAGTTTGAGAACGGCGTCCATTACTCCCTGCTTCTTCCCCAAGGTGCTGTGAGCGCTTTGCATCGCTCTGACATAACCAACGAGGAGGCCATCGTCAACTTCATCGGAGGCTACACGAAGCCGGTCGAGCCGCTCACCTACACTTGGTGCAGCCTGTTCGACCACCATCCTTCCGACAAGCTCAACGAGGTGATATTCTATTACGATCAGCCCGTCATGCTCTCTGAAACCCCCGTGGTGCAGCTATGTGAGGCGCATGAGGGTACCATGGTCATGGTCAAGGAAGTAGTTCCGACCATGAGAAACGAGAACGGCCAATGGCTATTGGTGGCAGACTTTGACGGATTCCCGCTCGCAGCGGAGACAGGCTACTTCGTTGTCATCCCCGAGGGAACTCTCATTACAAAAGACGGCGATGTGGTAGTGAACACACGCAATGTAACGTCCGTGGGAAACACTACGGGAATAGAGGGCGTGGAAGCATCGACCAACTCCGACCACATCTATACCCTACAAGGCGTTCGCCTTCAGCGGCCTCCCAAGCAGGGTGTCTATATCCAAAACGGCAAGAAATTTGTGGCAAAGTAAAGGTTGACCTCTTCATTCATTAATTAAAAAAATACGATAAGGCCATTGGGACTAAGGGGACTGACGCTCTTTATATTCCCAATGGCCTTTGTGCTTTCCCTAAACTTCGAACAAACTGCTGGCTTTTTTCGCACATTCGCCGAAAAAATATATTTGGGTAAAAATCCGTGTAATTAATTGATATACAGATAGATAACGGTGAAATTCGTGTTCGGGGGGGGTAATGCTGCGCATAGGTCAAAATAAAGTTAAAAATATTTGGTGTTTTGACGAAAATGTCGTAAGTTTGCGGATGGAATTAATAACAATATAAAAAACGTTATGTCATGAGAGGTTTTAACACTTTACTTTTCGTCTTGTTTGCCCTGTCGGCAAACGCAGCGGACGGGACTGTCGGGACGGTCTCAGTCCAGAAGGGAAACAACGTGTCTGTGAATGGTGAGGCTCCATTGTCCCTGACGCTTGACGGCAAGGATCATCAGAGCTGCCAGTTCCTATCCAAGAGAGCCCCAGATGAAAGCCATGAGTTCACGTGGAAGGAGGTGACGACTACCCGTGGCGGCGAGTTGGCAGAGATATTGGGCGACCAGCTTCGATCGGTAGATTCGTTGGTTGTCAAAGGAAATGTCAATGACAAAGATTTCCATGCCATGTGGGATGCTTCTCTCTACGGTTATCTTTCTGTCATCAACTTGAAGAATGCGGTCTTAGAAAACAATGCTGTGCCAGACACTGCGTTTTTTCACGAAAACGAACAATACGAGGGATCCTCTCACGAAATCTTTTATTATATCGGTTTGAGAAAGATCATTCTTCCGGAAGGTTTGGAGAAAATCGGAGAAGGAGCTTTCTATCAAGCTTCAGCCTTAAGGCAGGTGAACTTCCCGTCCACTCTCCGCTATATAGGAGACTTTGCTTTCAATGCCACAAAATTGGAAATGAACCAGTTGGTCATTCCCGAAGGCGTAGAAGAAATCAACCAATATGCTTTTGCCTTTTGCCGCAAATTAAAAGCTCAGGTGACTCTTCCCTCAACAATAAAAAAAATTGGCGAGTGGGCTTTTTACGGATGCCCCATCACCTCTATCAATTTGCCAGAGGGACTTGAGTCTCTTGGATCGCTAGCGTTTTGGGACTGCGACCTGCGGGAGGTCTCGATTCCAAGTTCTTGCCATGAGTTTAACGAGGGATGGCAATTCGGATTCAACAGAAACCTTGAGAAGATGCATTTGCCAGAAGGCATGACAGAAATCCCGGACCATTTTGCCGTTGATTGTTTTAGACTGCGAGAGGTCAATTTCCCACATACTCTAAAGCATATTGGAGAAAAAGCATTCAGCCTGTGCATATCATTGAAGAACGTGGAACTTCCTTTGGGGATGCAGTCACTTGGAGAGGAAGCGTTTTCCGAGTTGGAGGCGTTGGAGCAGATAGTTTTTCCTGCATCAATGAAATCGTTGGGTAAAAATAGTTGTTCGTATTGGAAGAATATCAAGAGAATCTATTGCGCGGCCATGGAGCCCCCTGTGTGCGATCCCACGGACGGCGGCGTCTTTTCTGGCTTTGATTTCCCCGATGGCTTAAACACTCCCGTTGTCTATGTGCCCAAGGGTAGCATCAACAAGTACAAGGACACTTCTCGCAACTGCATGGGCTGGGAGAAATTTTGGAACTATGCCGAGATTGACCCGAGCGAGTTCCCCACGACGGCTATCGATTCCCCTGCTATTGTGGAGACACAAAGCAAGGACAACAGCATCTATGACCTGATGGGCAGGAAGGTGGAGCGTCCGCAAAAGGGTACTATCTATATCCAAAACGGCAAGAAGTTTGTGGCAAAGTAAAGGCAGACCTCTTCATTCATTAATTAAAAAAATGCAATAAGGCCACCGGGACTAAGAGGACTAACGATCCTTGGGTCTCGGTGGCCTTTGTCGTAAATGATTTTCAAACTTGACAGTTTTGTTTGTTCGCTATTTTTATTTCTTGTACCTCAGAATACGACAAGGCATTGGTTTCTCCGGTCTTATCCTTTATACCAACTACCAACTTGCTAGCAATATGATTCCTTTCATTGATAATCATAAAATACGAGCGGAAAAAGGTTATTTTGGAGATTTTTGAGTTACTACTAACACAGAGATGACACAAATATCATTTCATTGACCTGCACAATCAAAAGACAAAACCGGAAATTATGGCTCAGGAGAGATTGTCTATCCACGGACAATCTCCCCTGAGCCGATATTCAAAGAAATTTAGAAGAAGTTACTAAAATTTCAGAGAGACATTACAGAATTCCCTTCTCTCTTAGCCTCAGTGGCAGGAAAAACGTAAAACTTTGATGTCTCATAATACGGGGTAAGCCGATGGCTTATGTTAAAAAAAGCTTACGCTCCTTTCTTGCTCAGCATCGCCAATTTCTTCTTAAGAAAATAAACGACAATGCCATTAAAAGGATAATAGACAGCATGACCATTACCATCATCATGCTTGTTAGACCACTTTTCTAGTTGATCCTTAACATCTTTCTGCGTCCACAAAATATGTTTTCCTCTTTTGGAGATTATTCCTTCAATAACTCCTCGTAGAGTCTGCTCCCTATTACGCTTCAAAATCTCATGATTTAAATTCAATTTTTCGTTGAGTTCCTTATCCCAACTTGCATTGCTTGACAATATTGTGCCATTAAGGCTATATCTAATACTATCAGTACACTCCTTTTTGAGAGGTGACCACTCGATAATATCGTTACCTTTCCTTACATCACAATGACTTTCTCCACCCCCTATCTGGCCAGGACAGCACATCAGCAGATTTCCATAGCTGAAAACTTCATCAGGATACTTATCACGACAATGCCAATGCTCTATACGATGATCTTCTGTGGACATTTTATCCCTTACAGGAATTCGACGTTCACAATAGGCACATAAATAGCCCTGCTCACGATACAGAGATTCCTGTAGTGCAGGAATACCGCTGAACTGTACCCCAGGAATATTCTTGTATTCTGTCCACTCCTTGGGTTCTGCTGATTTTCTTATATGCATATTCTTCTATTTTTCAAGAAACAACAACATTGATTCTGCACGTGATAGCTCTGGAATTGTGTCAGAATACTTTTCACGCATTGAGCCTAATTCCGACTTTGCCTCAGCAAACTTCTCCTCATCGATTAATGTAAAAAGATGTTTCAACTTTTCTTCCACCTCTGCCACACGGGAGCGTTTGCCCATATAAGTCTCTAGAATCGTAGAGGCATCCATACCATAAGTCACAATTGACTCAGCAGTATAATTACCATTCTGATATTGCAAATGAACCACTTCATTATCATCATTAGTCTCCACACTCGACAACACCATTGGAGCATGAGAAGAAACTATGAACTGAATTTTAGGAAATGCTCGATGAAGAGATTGCAAGACTACCGACTGCAATTCCGGATGCAGATGCAAATCCACTTCATCTATCAGCACAACTCCCTGCGTTTCATGACAACACTCCATTCCGTATTTCTTGCCATTCAGAATATAACAACGTACAGACAAGTCCGTCACAATATTTACAAGTCTCTTGTAACCATCACTCAAATTTCGTGAATCAATTTCTCTGCCATCGATAAAATGGAAATAGACAGCTTTCTGCAATGGACGTATTGACACATTTCTGATAATATTACACCCACTATCACCCAAAGCTTCCCTTATTGCGTATAGCACAACTTCTATTTCGCTAAGCGACTTCTGTCCTTCTTGCAGGATGAGCAATCGATGCATCCAATAATCAAAGAATCCATCCCCCTGTAAACATTCGTAATAACCGAACGAACGAGGTTGGTAATATTTACAGAAGATAGAACGATCTAACTTGCGACTACTGTGAATGTCTTCTGTTGAGAAAGCAGCGAAAATTGGTAGGGCTATACTCCCATCATCTTCTGTTGAAAGATCATGATATAACGAATGAGTATAATCACGCAAAGGCTTGATACCAGAAATTGCAGTACGATTTTTCTTGCCAGTTCGGCTCAGAATCATATTTTTAAACTCTGCTAAATCATAGGATATGTTCACTTGTCGTTCTAAAGACTCTACTCCATCACGCACCTCGCTCATAAAGTCATCATTAGAGATTCCAATAAAACGAGTATTACTATCGGAAAAACCTGAGAAAAATGAGCTCATTGCTATCTTTAGACCACGCAGGATAGAAGTCTTACCACAACCGTTCACACCAAACAGTAAGTTTACAGTTGGTTTGAACTGCAAGTGATATTCTCCGAAGCAACGGAAATTATTGAAAGTTATCGACGTTATATTCATATGACATTTCTAATTGATACTTGCCTACAAAAGTACGACTAAAAAAAGCAATTTGCCAAATATTTCTCTTATTATTTACGCTCAACTATTACTTTTTCTGCAAAAAATGAATTCTGCAAGGATACCACCGCCCTAATATGCCCATGGCGATAGTGATGATGCATGGGGTATAGACCAAGATATTGAAGATAGCTCCCAAGTCATCGCTTTTCGCACGAAACCCCAAGAGCATCTGCAAGAGATATTGTATGGCAAGTCCCGTCATACCTGCAAGTATCAGCCAGCGTGACCACTCATAGCGTCGGTGCGCCCACTTCATGTGCAGGCGGGTGATGCCGAGGATAAGGGCATTGATGAGCATGAATATGAAACATGCAAACTGAAGGAAATATAAGGGGGCCATATTATTATTTTCTATTTTGTTGTTACTTTCATGTATTTCTGGTTGCTTGCCGTAGGATTATCCGGATTGGTCATCTGCAAATATCCGGCTGCAACAAGGTTTTCCCCTCGACTTGGTTACTTTCTCCTCTCCAAACCGTGATGACAAGTTCCTGTGCCTTGTCATTATTCATGAACGTGACATTGATATCTTCGTCAAGTGCACGAGTGATGCCACTACCTACACCAGTGTATGGCAGCAAGTATATAGCATTGTTAAAAAGGAACATATTGCGAGGCATGGAAGTTCCTGCCTTGATGTCATCAATAGTGAGTCCGTTAGGCAATGCACCAGGACTGTGAATCTCAACACGATTGTCGAAAATGAAAATGCGAACAGGGGCTTTCATATTCAACGAGCGGTGTACAAGGCTGTTTACAGTGAACTCAACCAAGCTTGTATAAGGTATTTCCAACTTACCCATGCTGTTGAATTCATCTCCTACTTGCACATTATGTAGGTTACGAGTGAAGAAATCCATGATAGTGTCATATTGATGAAGCAGATTCCCCTCCATATCTGCATCATTCACCTTGTCACGGAACACCTTGCTGCCAACACTGTTGCCAGCAAAACAGATACACTTGGCTGTCATCATTGGCATCCAGCGCTGGGTGTATTTGCCAAACAGAAGCATGGCAGCAACGGTCAGTGTGCCATCGGGACGGATAAATCGCAGATTGCGAAGTATCTTCTCACAGTCATGTCCCTTAGCTATGGCAGAGCAAATCATATCAAGTG
>OHEU01000830.1_pt1 | contig 16225 bp, 17 predicted proteins | sample 1567341 | NCBI WGS metagenome assembly OHEU01 (sample SAMEA3879524, study PRJEB24766) | human gut metagenome | biome: human-associated habitat; feature: feces | place: USA | collected 1985/1987 | reverse complement strand
CTGGCCTCAAAGCCGGTGGATGTCAGGGCGTACAGCTCAATATCCCGGATACTGGCGTCGTCCTCCACGCACCAGATCATAGCAATCTCCTTATGTCAGTGTGATTTCGTCCTTGTGGGTCCCGGTCACGGAGTAAATGACCCACTCGGCAATGTTCACCGCATGGTCGCCGATGCGCTCAATGTCGGTGACCACCTTCATGGCGGTGGAAATGTGGCGCAGATCGCCCGCCACCGGCTGCTGGCGCAGCAGCAAGGTCATGCAGCGGTGCTCGATGTCCCGCTCCATGTTGTTGATGCGGTCATCCCCCTGCACGATCTTCTGGGCGGCTGCGGTGTCGGCGGTGCACAGCGCTTCCAGCGCGTTCTCCACGGCCTCGGCGGCGTTCTGCCCCATCTCCACCAAGGCGGTTTTAAGGGCTTCCAGATCGCTGTCGTATTGTTTGCGAATGCTCATTGCTTTGTTCCTCCCTGCATTAACCGAACCGGCCGGAGATGTAGTCCTCGGTGCGCTTGTCCCGGGGCGTGCTGAAGATCTGGTTCGTGGGGCCAACCTCCACCAGTTCACCCAGCAGGAAGAAGGCGGTGCGGTCGCTGATACGGGCAGCCTGCTGCATATTGTGGGTGACGATGACCACGGTGTAGTTCTTTTTCAGCTCGTTCATCAGCTCCTCCACCTTCATGGTAGAGCCGGGGTCCAGTGCGCTGGTGGGCTCGTCCATCAGCAGCACCTCGGGCTTGACCGCCAATGCCCGGGCGATGCAAAGACGCTGCTGCTGCCCGCCGGACAGGCCAAGGGCGCTCTTTTTCAGGCGATCCTTCACCTCGTCCCACAGGGCTGCGCCCCGCAGAGAGGTTTCCACCAGCTCGTCCAGCTCGGCCTTATTGCGCACGCCGTGCAGCTTGGGGCCGTAGGTGATGTTGTCGTAGATGCTCATGGGGAAGGGGTTTGCCTTCTGGAACACCATGCCCACACGGCGGCGCAGATCGGTCAGCTCCATCTCGCGGGCAAAGATATCCTCGCCCTTCAGTCGTACATCCCCCTCGATGCGCACGCCCGGCACAAGGTCGTTCATGCGGTTCAGGGTCTTTAAAAAGGTGGACTTGCCGCAGCCGGAGGGGCCGATCAGTGCGGTGATCTCCCGCTCGCCCACGTCCAGCGAAATGCTCTTCAGCGCCTTGAAGTCGCCGTACCAGAGGTTCAGATCCTTTGCCGATATCACCGGCACATTCGTGTTTTCCATAGAGTACCTCTTTATTTTTACTGCTTCTGTTTCAATTTCGTTTTCGCCAGACGTGCTGCCAGATTGATGAGCAGCACCAGCACCAGCAGCACTGCGCCGATGCCCCATGCGGAGGTGAAATCGCCGTCCTCAAAGGCGCGCAGATACAGCAGCACCGACAGGGTGGCACCGTTGGAGGTGTAGGCCTTGAACACACTCTTGGCGATCACCTCTGCTGCACCGGCGGTGAACAGCAGCGCGGCGCTTTCGCCCACGATGCGTCCCACAGCCAGAATGCAGCCGGTGACGATGCCGTCGATGCTGCAGGGCAGCACGATGGTGCGGATGATGTGCCACTTGCCCGCACCCAGACCCATGGCACCCTCGCGGTAGCCCTGCGGCACGGTTTTGAGGGATTCCTGCGTGGTGCGGATGATGGTGGGCAGGTTCATCACCACCAGCGTCAGACTGCCGGACAAAAGACAGGTCTGGAAGCCCAGTGCCTGACTGAACACCAGCATACCCACCAGACCGTAGATGATGCTGGGGATACCCGCCAGCGTTTCGTTGGTGAACTCGATGACCTCGATGAGCCGCCGGTTGGAAGCGTATTCGGTCAGGTAGACCGCCGCACCCACGCCCAGCGGCAATACGATGAGTAATGTCAGCACAATGACATACAGGGTGTTGAGGATGGCGGGCAGAATGCCGTCCGTCTTTTTCAGCACACTGGCGGTGGTGGAAAGGAAGTTCCAGCTGATGTGGGGGATGCCCCGCACCAGAACCATGCCGATGATCCCGGCCACCAGAATCATCACCAGCACTGCGCTTGCCCAGACCAGCACGGTCATCACCCGGTTCCATGCCCGGCGGGAGGGCGAAAAGCCGTTATTCATCGCGGTTTCCTCCCTTCAGTACCACGTTCAGCACAACGTTGATGAGCATGATGAACACGAACAGCACCAGCGCGATGCTGAACAGTGCCTGCCGCTGCAAGCCGCCGGCGTAGCTCATTTCCTTGGCGATGGCGGTGGTCAGCAGGGTGACGCTGCGGAACAGGCTGTCCGGCATATTGGGGCTGTTGCCCGCCACCATCATCACGGCCATGGCCTCGCCGATAGCGCGGCCGATGCCCAGCACAACGCCTGCGGCAATGCCGCTTTTGGCTGCCGGGATGCTGATTTTGAACCATGTTTCAGTGTCGGTGGCACCCAGCGCCAGACTGCCCTGCTCATACTCCGGCGGCACGGCGTTGAGCGCCGTCACCGACACGGACACGATGCTGGGCAGGATCATGATGGAAAGCACCACGATAGCGCTGAGCAGGCAGGCACCGGAGGCCTTGCCGAAGGTCTTTGCCACGGCGGGCACCAGCACCTGCATACCCAAAAGGCCGAACACTACGCTGGGGATGCCGGACAGCAGCTCGATGGCGGTGACCACCACGGTGCGCAGTTTGGGGGCTGCGGCCTTGGAGAGGAACACTGCCGTCAGCAGGCCGATGGGCACGCCGAGGATGGTAGCGCCCAGCGTGCCGTAGACGCTGGACAGGATGAAGGGCAGGATGCCGAACAGCGGCTCTGCTGCGGTGGACGCCCATTTTGTGCCGAAGAGGAACTTGAAAATGCCGATCTTATGGATAGCCGGCACGCCGGAGACCACCATGTACACCGAGATGAGCACCACACAGCACACCGCCAGCATTCCGCACAGGAAGAAGATGAAATTCATCACCGCTTCCAGCCAGTCGGCGGGGGTACGGGGCAGCCGTACCCGGCGCAGAGAAGAGGTTGTATTTTTCATAACGCGATCCTATAAAAAGCCGCACCAGCCCAGCCTTTTAGGGCAGGCCGACGCGGCAGTTCTCTTGTTCAGATGCAGGGCAGGCGGTTCACCGGGGAGCTTTCCCCGCGAAATTCGGGGCTTCCAGCTCCCGCCCTATTGCCTGCGGCAACAGGGTCCCACCCTCGGATCATTCGCTGGGGAAACTCCCCGGCAAACCACCCGGCAATTACTCGTTCACGGGCACAGCGCCTGCGGTGCGGATGAGGTCGGCAGCGTCCTTGCTGGTGGCAAAGTCCACAAAGGCTTGTGCCTGCTCAGACAGGGCAGCGCTCTTGTTGGTAACGAACACGAAGGGACGCTGGATCTTGTAGCTGCCGTCCTTGACGGTGTCCTCGCTGCACTCCACACCCTCCACGGTGACCATGGCAACGGTGTCGCCCACGGCGGACAGAGAAGCGTAGCCGATGGCCAGCGGGTTTGCTTCCACAGCGCTGATGACAGCGCCGGTAGCGGTAAGCTCCTGTGCGTACTTGCAGCTGTCCTTCACGTCCACGATGCTCTCAAAGCCATCGCGGGTGCCGGAACCGGCCTCACGACCCACCAGAACGATCTCGCCGTCGTCGCCGCCGACATCCTTCCAGTTGGTGATCTCGCCGGTGAACATTTTCTTGAGCTGCTCCACAGTCAGGTCAGCGACCTTGCTGTCCTTGTTCACGATGATGGCGATGCCGTCCAGCGCCACGGTGGTGCCGTCCACATCGTTCTTCTCGTTGTCCTTCAGGGCGCGGGAGGACAGGCCGATGTCCAGCGTCTTGTCGGTAGCGCCGGTGATGCCTGCGCCGGAACCGGTGGGGTCATAGCTGACAGTAACGCCCGGCTCGACCTCGGCAAAGCCCTCGGTCAGGGCAGCGATGACGTTCTTCATGGAAGTAGAACCGCCGGTCGCAACGTTGCCGCTCAGGGTGCCGGCTGCCTGCCCGGCAGCGGAAGAAGCGGTGGTGGAAGCAGAAGCAGCGGTGCCGGATGCGGAAGAAGCAGAGCCGCCGCAGGCGGTCAGGGCAGCAGCCGCAGCAGCTGCACCGCAAACGGTCAGAAACGAACGACGAGAGATCTTTTTCATGATAGAATTTCCTCCATTAAAAACCCGGGCGCCCGCCCGGCACTGTCTTTTTGTGTTTTCCTTGGGAACGGCCTTATTCTACCGCTTTGCTGCCCTTGCTGCGACCATGGACGTGCAAAAAGTGCGTAAAACTTTGTGCATACTGCCAGCCCCAATGTAAAGAACAGGTAATGCGGCACAAAACAAAAAAGCCACCGGGCACTCCTGTTTCCAGAAGTGCCCGGCGGCAAAATGTTGTCCGAATCTTATTCTTTGCTGGGGGTAATAGTTTTTCCATCGTAACGGAATACGGCAGTTTGATTATGATAGGTCACCCGAAGGATGAACGTACCATTGCTGTATTTTGCAGGAACCCGATTTTCACTTTCCAGACAGAACTTTGCTGAACTGCCATATTCCTGATAACTATGCGGCTCCACTGTCAGTTCATTGCGAATAAATTCCAGTGGATACATATTATTTTCCATATCCGTAAAGGTGCCAGTAATATCTTTCGGCTCCAATATTACCCGCTCGCCGGTATCATTCTGAATCGCGAACAGCGGACAATAGCGCACAGCATAGCCGCTGCCACCGGTTATAACTGGAGCTTCGCACATAAACACCACTCCGTCGATCGTCACCTTCGGACGGTCATTCATCCCTCCGCAGCCGGTCAAAGCCCCTGCGGCGGTCAGCACCAGTGCCCCGGCGCTGAGCTTGAGAAATGTTCTGCGGTCGATCATAGCAATGCACCTCCTGTATCGGGTATCACTTAGAAAATTCTGCTCTGCGGTATCAGACGGTCTGCTTTACAAAGGTATATCCTTCCGGGGCGTTGTAGTCCAGTTCATAGATTTCTCTCTTGCCGCCGCCCTCGATTGTAAAGATAACTTTAGCATTTTTAGCTGCGATCGCATCGTACAGATCCTTCTGGTCAGCATTCAGCGTAAAGTGCATCCAGTCCTCTTTGAGTTGGCCCTTTGTCAGAGGGATCTTTCCGTCTTTTTCCAGCAAATCTCCAACGGCATAGTTCTCAATTGACGTCCCATTGATATTCAGGTAGAAATGCGACGATGCATATACCGGTTCAGGCTTTTTGTCCTCAGAACAATCCTTGATGCGTACCTTGACCATAACATCGCCCTTCCACTCAGCTGCCACACCGCCGACCATAGCGTTGTCTTTTTCACGCAGCGCACCAACAGTTGCCTGGAAGCGGCCAAACTTCGTGCTGCCATCACCATCACTGCAGCCGCCCAGCAGTCCGGTCATAGATACTGCCACTGCCATTGCGGCAGAAGTCTTTAAAAACGCACGACGATCCATTTTCATAGCCATATTATAAGCCCTCCTCAAAAGCGTTTTTGCACCCTAAGAGTACCACATTTTACCACATTGTCAACTATCCGAATTCAGGTTTCACCATTTTATCGTTCCTTTATAAAAGGCCGCATAGAACGGCAGCGGGCGCGGTGTTTGCTGCCGGTCCGGGGCTGCGGTGGAAAAATTTACTTTTTTCGAACAAAATCAAAATTTGCTGTTGACAAAGGGCACCCGGTATGTTAAAATAGCCAAGTCGGGTGCGAACACCTGATGCAAAATGGACGTATGGCCCGTTGGTCAAGCGGTTAAGACAGAGGCCTCTCACGCCTTTAACATCGGTTCGATTCCGGTACGGGTCACCATTTTATAGTAGTAAAACGGTCATGTGCCGTTTTATATAGATGCCTCTTTAGCTCAGTCGGTTAGAGCACCTGACTGTTAATCAGGGTGTCGCCTGTTCGAGTCAGGCAAGAGGCGCCAGCAAAGCGATGGAAATTTTCCATCGCTTTTTTCTTTTTCCGGCGGCCTTGTTGACAGCACCGCCCCGGGGGGCTATACTTAACACACTATAAAGTATAAAAGGAACCTCTTGCCACGCAGCTTTACGGTGCAGTAAGGCGAAAAGGCGCCCCCTTGGGGGAGCTGGCAATGCCGCAAGGCTTGTCGGAGGGGGTCAAATCCTTGACAAAGGAGAACATCATGAAAAAAGTTATTCTGACCGGCGACCGTCCCACCGGCCGCCTGCACGTTGGCCACTATGTCGGCTCTCTGAAGGAGCGGGTGCGGCTGCAGAACACCGGCGAATATGACGAGATCTTTATCATGATCGCCGATGCGCAGGCACTGACCGATAACGCCGACAACCCGGAGAAGGTGCGCCAGAACATTCTGCAGGTGGCGCTGGACTATCTGGCCTGCGGTCTGGACCCCAACAAGGTGCACATCTTCATCCAGTCCATGGTGCCCCAGCTGACCGAGCTGAGCTTCTACTACCAGAATCTGGTCACCGTCAGCCGTTTGCAGCGCAACCCCACCGTGAAGAGCGAGATCCAGATGCGCAACTTCGAAGCCAGCATCCCGGTGGGCTTCTTCTGCTATCCCATCAGTCAGGCTGCCGATATCACCGCCTTCAAGGCTACCACCGTGCCCGCCGGTGAGGATCAGAAGCCCATGATCGAGCAGTGCTGCGAGATCGTGCACAAGTTCAACTCCGTCTACGGCGAAACGCTGGTAGAGCCCGAGATCGTTCTGCCCCAGAACGCCGCCTGCCTGCGTCTGCCCGGCATTGACGGCAAGGCTAAGATGAGCAAGAGCCTTGGCAACTGCATCTATCTGTCCGAGGAGCCGGAGGACATCGAGAAGAAGGTCAAGTCCATGTTTACCGACCCCAACCACCTGCGCGTGCAGGACCCCGGCAAGGTGGAGGGCAACCCGGTGTTCATCTATCTGGACGCTTTCTGCCGCCCCGAGCACTTTGCCGAGTTCTGGCCGGAGTACCAGAATCTGGACGAGGTCAAGGCGCACTATCAGCGCGGCGGTCTGGGCGATATGAAGGTGAAAAAGTTCCTGAACAGCGTCATGCAGGCTGAGCTGGAGCCCATCCGCACCCGCCGCAAGGAGTGGGAGCAGCGTCTGCCCGAGGTGGTGGAGATCCTCAAAGAGGGCAGCGCCTACGCCGAAAAGACCGCTGCCGCCACGCTGGACGAGGTGCGCAAGGCCATGCGCATCGACTACTTCGAGAACGATAACCTGCTGAAGTAAGATCTAGAAGTAAGATCTATGAGAGAACCCGAAACGCCTGCGGCGTTTCGGGTTCTCTTTTGCATCGTTTACGAAAATTGCATAGAAAGCATGGGAAAACTATGCTAAAATAGGGGCAACAAGTACAGAAAGCCCCGTTTGGGGGCGAAAAAAAGGAGAACCACCATGCAAAAGACCATCTGGATCACCGGAGCAAGTTCCGGCATCGGCCGGGAGTTCGCCCGCCGGTATGCCGCTATGGGCTGTCGGCTCATCCTGACCGCCCGCCGCGCCGACCGTTTGCAGGCTCTTGCCAAGGAGCTGCACGCAGCCCACGGCACGGACTGCCGCATCGAGACCGCCGACCTCTCCCGCGCCGAGGAGTGCAGCCGCCTGTGCGAGGTGCTGGCGGATGAGCAGATCGACATCTTCATCAACAACGCCGGTTTCGGCGTCTGCGGCAGCATTCTGGAAACGGAGGAAGCCCGCGAGGAAGAGATGATCCAAGTGAATGTTGCCGCCATGGCGCGGCTGTTCCGCGCCGTGGTGCGCAAGATGCACGCGCAGGGCGGCGGCACCATCCTGAATGTGGCGTCCTCTGCGGGGCTGCTGCCCGGCGGGCCTTATATGGCGGGCTACTACGCCAGCAAAGCCTATGTGGTCAGTATGACCCGCGGCGTGGCTGAGGAACTGCGGGAGATGCACAGCCCGGTCTACGTCTGCGCCCTCTGCCCCGGCCCGGTGGACACCGAGTTCAACGACCGTGCCGGGGTGGTGTTTGCCTTGCGGGGCATTACCCCCGAGCTGTGCGTAGAGGAGGCCCTGCTGGGCATGATGCACCGCAAGACCATCATCGTGCCCTCTGCCTTTATGCGGCTGTGCACCAGCGCCCAGCGCCTTGTACCCATCCCCCTGCTGATGCCCATCGTGGCGCGCCAGCAGAAGAAAAAGCTGGGGTAAAAGACAAAGGTCGTCCAAACTTGTCAACAAGCCCAAAGATCGTCGGAATATCTTGTGCACCGTGACAAGGCGCGTCAGCCCGCACAAACTATCGCGCTGAAAAACGACGGTTTTTCGTGCTGTTTTTCGGCATAAAAGCGAAAATCTAAAGAAAGTACAACAAAACTTCACAAGAATGTGCCTTGACACTTCCTGCAAAGGATGCTAGACTGGTATACAAGTAAGAGCGCGCTCCGGCACGGCCGGATACGACGCGCTTTGCAAAGCAGCACGGCTGCAATTTGCGCCGTGTAGAATACGATTTTTGACAGGAGGACTTTATTATGGCACAGTGCACTCCCAAATCTTTTGATCTGACCGGCAAGGTGGCGCTGATCACCGGCGCATCCTACGGCATCGGCATGGCAATTGCAAAGGCTATGGCAGCCAACGGCGCTACCATCGTGTTCAATGATATCAAGCAGGAGCTGGTGGACAAGGGTCTGGCTTCCTATGCAGAGGCAGGCATCAAGGCGCACGGCTACGTCTGCGACGTTACCGATGAGGATGCCGTCAATGCAATGGTGGCAAAGATCACCGAGGAAGTCGGCCACATCAACATTCTGGTCAACAACGCCGGTATCATCAAGCGCATCCCCATGACCGAGATGAGCGCTGCCCAGTTCCGTCAGGTCATCGACGTCGACCTGAACGCTCCCTTCATCGTGGCAAAGGCCATCATCCCCGATATGATTGCACAGGGCGGCGGCAAGATCATCAATATCTGCTCCATGATGAGCGAGCTGGGCCGTGAGACCGTTTCTGCCTATGCAGCAGCAAAGGGCGGCCTGAAGATGCTGACCAAGAATATCGCTTCCGAGTACGGCGCTTACAACATCCAGTGCAACGGCATCGGACCCGGCTACATCGCTACCCCGCAGACCGCACCGCTGCGCGAGATCCAGCCCGACGGCAGCCGTCACCCCTTCGACCAGTTCATCGTTGCCAAGACCCCCGCAGGCCGCTGGGGCGAGGCCGAGGATCTGGGCGGACCCGCTGTGTTCCTGGCATCTGAGGCCTCTGACTTTGTCAACGGCCTGATCCTGTATGTGGACGGCGGCATTCTGGCCTACATCGGCAAGCAGCCCCAGTAAACGCTGAGGGCACTCCGCAGTTCTGACCCCGGGGACTGCCGCACAGCGTTGTGTGGCAGTCCCTTTTGCATTTGTACGGGAAAGGATGTTATGCTATAATGGAAAAAGCCCATCAGGACATCCCTTGGGTGCCCCATGCCGAAATTTCCCCGGAACCCTGCGGCCCCGGGGTGCAGCGCCGCGTGCTGGCGTATAGCAAGGACGCCATGTGTGTGGAAAACACCTTTGAGACCGGCGGCGTGGGTGCCATGCACTGCCACCCCCACACCCAGATCACCTATATCGTCTCCGGGCGGTACCGCTTTACCATCGGGGACGAGACCCGGGAAGTAGGCCCCGGCGATACCCTGCTCAAGCAGAACGGCGTCATGCACGGCTGCGTCTGTCTGGAGGGCGGCGTGATGCTGGATTTCTTTACCCCCATGCGGGAGGACTTTGTATAACACCTGCGCACCGCAGGGAAAAATAAGAAGGAGAACCATTGTTATGAAGATCGCACTTATCAACGAGAACAGTCAGGCCGCTAAGAACGGCATCATTGAAGCTGCCCTGAAGAAGGTGGTGGAGCCCATGGGCCACGAGGTGGTCAACTACGGCATGTACGCCGCCGATGACGCTGCACAGCTGACCTATGTGCAGTGCGGCATTCTGGCTGCTATCCTGCTGAACAGCGGCGCTGCGGACTACGTTGTTACCGGCTGTGGCACCGGTGAGGGCGCCATGCTGGCACTGAACAGCTTCCCCGGCGTCATCTGCGGCCACGTTGAGGATCCCGTGGATGCCTACACCTTTGCCCACGTCAACGACGGCAACGCCGTTGCCATGCCTTTTGCCAAGGGCTTCGGCTGGGGCGGCGAGCTGAACCTCGAGTACTGCTTCGAGAAGCTGTTCGGCTTCGGCCACGGTCAGGGCTACCCCAAGGAGCGCGTTGTGCCCGAGCAGCGCAACAAGAAGATTCTGGACGGCGTGCGCGCTGCCACTTTCAAGCCTCTCATCGAGTGCCTGAAGAGCATCGATCAGGATCTGCTGAAGGGCGCTGTGGCGGGTGCAAAGTTCTCTGAGCTGTTCTTTGCCTCCTGCAAGGACGAGGAACTGGCTGCCTACATCAAGACCCTGCTGTAAGCTGCGGAGGAGATCATGCAAGGACTGACCCTGTTCAACCTGAACCTCACCCACCTGCTGGATGCCTTTCTGGAAACTGCAGTGCCCATGATCGCCGGTCTTGCCGAGGTGGTGGGTCTGTTCATCATCATCACCAGTCTGGCCAAGGCCACTTTTTACTATGTCCGCGCCACCTTCTTCAACGACCACCGGGACTTCCACCATGAAATGAGCAGCGGCCTGACCACCGCGCTGGAATTTCTGATGTCGGCAGAGATCGCCAAGACCTTTTTGCTGCAGAATCTGGAGTCCGTGGTGCCGCTGGCGGCCACCTTTGCGCTGCGCGCTTTGATGAGTATGCTGCTGCACTGGGAGATGGAGGGCGGCCACCGCCCGGCCAACGCCAAGGAAAGGGACAAGTCCAGCTCTCCGAAGGACGGCAAAAACGGCTGACAGGCAAAACATTTGCCAAACTTTAGCACGGCAGAGTTTCACCGTGTTGTGAAAAACGTAAAACCTTGAGATGAATACTTGACAGGTTTGCCCAAAGAGACTATACTCGTGCCATCGAAAGCAAAGGCGCTGACGGAAGCAATTCCGCCAGCGCCTTTTGTGTTTTCGGGGATACTGCCGCACGGAGAGAATAGAGGGCTCCCTGTGCAAAAAACGACCGTAGGAGGTAGGAAAGTATGTTTAGCTCCGTCAACACCTGCTGGACGCTCGTAGGAGCGTTTCTAGTGTACTTCATGCAGGCCGGATTCGCCCTATGCGAAGCCGGCTTCACCCGGGCAAAGAATACCGGCAACATCCTGATGAAAAACATGATGGATTTCTGCATCGGCACGCCCTGTTACTGGCTCATCGGCTTCGGCCTGATGTTCGGCGGTACCGGCGCACTGATCGGCGGTTTCGATCCCTTCATTCAGGGCGATTACAGCCATCTGGGTCTTGATATCCCCCTGTGGGTGTACATCGTGTTCCAGACCGTGTTCTGCGCTACGGCAGCCACCATCGTCTCCGGCTCCATGGCCGAACGCACCAACTTCAAGGCCTACTGCGTGTACTCCGCCGCCATCTCGCTGGTGGTGTACCCTATCTGCGGCCACTGGATGTGGGGCGGCGGCTGGCTGCAGAGCATGGGCTTCCACGATTTTGCAGGTTCCGCAGCCGTGCATAATGTGGGCGGCGTCATCGCTCTGCTGGGCGCTTGGATGCTGGGCCCCCGCATTGGCAAGTACGACAAGGACGGCAACCCCCACGCCATCCCCGGCCACAACCTGACCGCCGGTGCTCTGGGCGTGTTCATCCTGTGGTTCTGCTGGTTCGGCTTCAACGGCGGCTCTTCCCTGAGCCTTTCCACCGATGAGACCATGACCCTGACCGGTCTGGTCTGCTTCAACACCAACCTTGCGGCGGCTGTGGCCACCTGCGTGACCATGCTCTTCACTTGGAAGCGGTACGGCAAGCCGGATGTCTCCATGACCCTGAACGGCTCTCTGGCTGGCCTTGTGGCCATTACCGCAGGCTGCGATATGGTAAGCCCGGCCGGCGCTTTAATCATCGGCCTGATTGCCGGTGTGCTGGTAGTTGCTGCTGTTGAATTCTTCGACCAGAAGCTGAAGATTGATGATCCTGTCGGTGCAATTTCTGTTCACGGTGTCTGCGGTGCCTTCGGTACTCTCGCAACCGGTCTCTTCGCTCTTGACGGCGGCCTCTTCTATGGCGGCGGTACTGATTTCCTGGTAAAACAAATCCTCGGCGTTGTAGTTGTAGCAATCTATGTTGTGATTACGATGACGATTATCTTTAAAGTTCTTGATAAGCTCTTCGGTCTGCGTGTTAAGGAATCCGAAGAAATTAAAGGCCTGGATATGGAAGAGCATGGCCTGCTCAGCAGCTATGCCGACTTTATGCAAACTCCGTTGGAGGCACAGACCTCTGTTACTACTACTTATGTTACTCCGGTCAAGGAAACTGCAGCTAAGCCTGCAGGCGCAGTAAAGATGAGCAAGGTTGTTATTATTACCTCGCAAAATCGTTTCGAAGCATTGAAAAATGCTTTGGATAAGCTGGGAATTACCGGCATGACTGTTACCAAGGTTCTGGGCTACGGCATCCAGAAGGGCTCCACGGAAATGTATCGTGGTGCTGAGGTTGCTGCTCACCTGCTGCCGAAGGTAAAGGTTGAAATGATTGTTTCCGCAATTCCTGTTGCAGCAGTAGTCAATGTTGCTAAGCAGGTTCTGTATACCGGCAAATACGGCGATGGCAAAATCTTCATCTATGATGTTGAGGATGTTGTTAAGATTCGTACCGGTGAAACAGGCTATGATGCTCTGCAGGATTATCCTATTGAGGAAAAATAATTTGCTTCTCCCTAATCAAACTCCCTAATAAAACAGGAAGGCGCTCGATGTCTTGCGTAATGCAGGCTAAGAGCGCTTTTCTGTGTGTTGGAGGAGAATGCTTTTATAATCTTATTATCGCGAAAAAACTTGCAAAACTGCATTGTTTAGGCCAAAATAAGATTGAATCGTATTTTAGTCGGATTGGAGTGAATGCTATGAATAAAAACGTTGCTTTATATAATGAGATGATAGATTTTTTTGCCGGAGATGCACGCCGCTGTCAGCATTTTATTAAGGTTGCCAGCCTGGCTAAGCAGCTGGCTGAGAGCGAGGGTGCGGATGCAGAGCTGACAGAGCTTGTGGAGGCGGCCGGTCTTGTGCATGACTGCGGTATTAAACCCGGCGAGGCCAAGTATGGTGCCGGTCACTGCACAGGCAAAATTCAGGAGCAGGAAGGACCTGCGGTAGCACGCAAACTTTTGCAAAAGTTTGGGTATGCCCCTGAAAAAATTGAACGCATCTGCTATCTTGTCGGTCATCACCATACGTATAATATCATTGACGGTCTTGATTATCAGCTGCTTGTGGAAGCTGATTTTATAGTAAACTTTTATGAGGATGGTACGCCGAAGGAGAATATTGCCAAAGCTGTGGAGCGGATTTTTAAAACAGAGAGCGGAACAAAGTTGGCTAAGACTATGTTCGGACTTTGATATACAATGCTGTGGCTTGCTGGTCACAGCATTTTTCTTGCTATTTTGTTCTATGCTTGCTAAAATAAACAGGATTAGGTTATTTTTTGGAGGCATAGAATATGAAGGAAATTTATGATTTAGCAGAACAATATCATAACGAGGGCAATAACTGCGTAGAATCCGTAGTTAAGGCGTGCAATGATGGCTTAGAGCTGGGCCTGCCGGATGTGGCAATCCGCATGGTGTCTGGCATGGGTGGCGGTATCGGCCGCAGCGGCTGCGTGTGCGGTGCGCTGAGCGGCTCCTGCCTGGTTATCAGCTCTATCGTTGGCAGATTGGACCCGTCTGAAAAGCATCAGACAGAGGTCTATAAATATACGCATGAGTTTCATGAGCGCTTTACCAAGCATTTCGGCACTTCCTGCTGCAGAGCACTGAATCGCCTGAGCTTCGGTACACCGGAATACAGAACTAAATGCATTAAAATTACTGCCGAAGCGGCAGACATGGTATCCGATTATCTGCAGGAAAAGGGCCTGGTAAAATAAGCATTGGCTTCGAAGCTGAAAGAAGGACTGATGGAGGTCAGGCTGATGGAAAAAACTGAGTTGAAGAACATTGTAATTTTAGCAACCGGCGGCACTATTGCCGGCAAGGCTGCTTCCGGTACCCAGATGACTGGCTATACTGCCGGTGCCTACAGCGTTGCCGATTTGCTGGCAGGTGTGCCTGAACTGGGCGAGCTGGCGCATATCAGCGGCGAGCAGCTGTGCAATATCGACAGCAGCAGTATTACCGATGCGTTGCTGCTGCGTCTGGCTCAGCGCTGCAATGAGCTGCTGGCGCAGGATGATGTCGACGGCGTTGTTATTACCCATGGTACTGATACTATGGAAGAAACGGCCTTCTTCCTGAACCTGACGGTGAAGAGCGCTAAGCCGGTGGTCATCGTGGGCGCAATGCGTCCTGCCACCGCAGTCAGTGCCGACGGACCTTTGAATATCATCAACGCTGTTAAGGTGGCTGTGGATGCTGCAAGCGCCGGGCAGGGCGTATTGGTGATGATGAACGATGAAATCTACAGCGGGCGTGACGTGACCAAGACAAACACGGCGAATGTGGCAACCTTCAAGGCAACGAACGGCGGTCCCTTAGGCTTTATCGTCGGCAGTGAGGTGCATTACTACTACCGCAGCATGCGTCCGCACACACTGCAGAGCGAATTTGATGTGAGCGGTGTTACTGCTTTGCCGCGCGTGGATATCATCTACACGCATATCGGTGAGGACCGCGTATTTGTGGATGCGGCACTGGCAGCAGGCGCGCGTGGCATTATCTACGCCGGCAGTGGCATGGGCAGCATTCATGAGGCTGTGGAAGCGGCGCTGGCGGAGGCTGTTGGCCGTGGCGTTGTGGTTGTGCGTTCCAGCCGCACAGGCAGCGGTATTGTTGCCGCAGGCCTGGAGCGTTGGCAGGAGCAGGGCTTCCTGTATGCGGATAACCTTAATCCGCAAAAGGCACGCCTTTTGCTGCAGCTTGCACTTTTGCGGACGCAGGAGCGCAACGAGGTGCAGGAGATTTTTAACTGTTATTAAAAGATAAACAGCATAAAAAGCAAAAAAGCTATCAGCGGGCGAAGCCCGGTGATAGCTTTTTTTATGTGCTTTAAAATTTTACCATCTTCTGTAACCGTTATGGTGCTTGGCACGTTCTGCCTGACGGGCAGCGCGCTCCGCTTCGTAAGCCTCGCGGGCAGCGAAGAAATCCTCCAGCTTCCAACCGCGGTTAAACATTTCAATCAGCAGCTTGCCGGTGTTGTTGGCATCGTCAAAGGCGGTGTGCCACAGGCCGGCGGTGTTGACCTCCTGCTCCTCGGTAGCCTTTTTCAGACCGGTGGTGTAGTCATCACCCTTCCACAGGCGGTAGGCCAGCGCCAAATCAAGATAGTCCTCGTATTTTACGGGGTTTTCGATTTTATGACGCTCGCAGCCTGTCTGCAGTACCTTGTAATCCTCGGTTCCCCAAGCTACAAAGTAGGTCTCGCCGCTTTCGTACAGCGCTGCCAGCTCCTGCACCATAGCAGGGAATTCAATGGCCTGCTGCATATCCTTAACGGTAATCATGCAAAAATCCATAGAATCCTTAGCCTGCTTAGGATAAAAATGTGGTTTGACAAAGCTTTGGATGCGTCCGCAGTCGGTGAGCGGTTCGCCGTCCAGCTTCACTGCGCCGATTTCGATAATCTCGGAAAAGAAGCCGCGCGGACGGCCGACAGGGCGCTCGTAGGTAGTAAATTCAAAATCAACGACTAAAAATTTCTTCATTGCAATTCCTTCTTACACTAAAGCATAGCCTGCTGCTCAGTGCTTTTTACCACAGCATTTTTTATACTTCTTGCCGCTGCCACAGGGACAGGGATCGTTAGGATAAACCTTTTTCGCTTTGGCACCTACACGGGTATTTTGCTGAGCTGCCTGCTGTGCGTCACGCAGCAGCTTGATAGTTTCGTTAGGAGTGTGGCCACCGAGGCAGAACATACGGGTTGCACTGTTGCGGGCATTCTGCAGCAGTACGGAAAGTCTGCCGAGATGGCTGTAATTGTTCCAAGCGGGAATATTAGCCTGCAGCTTCTGAATCAGCTCAGAGGTATTGCCGTCGGTGTTGGAGTTTTCAAATTCATAGATGTACTGGCACCAGTAATGTGCATCCAGTGCCGCAACATTCAGCTCTTGAGTGAAGAAGTCATGCAGATCCTGATATGCGGTAGTAGATTGCATATAACCGTAGTGGGAAAGCATGGTGATTTCCTTTACGGT
>OHEU01000823.1_pt1 | contig 16398 bp, 17 predicted proteins | sample 1567341 | NCBI WGS metagenome assembly OHEU01 (sample SAMEA3879524, study PRJEB24766) | human gut metagenome | biome: human-associated habitat; feature: feces | place: USA | collected 1985/1987 | reverse complement strand
AAACAGATATTAGAATTGGAGGCTACTGATGCAGGTAAATATTTATTATGGTGGAAGAGGCTTACTGGACGATCCGACACTGTATGTGATAAGCAGGATAGAAAATGTGCTAAAGGAGCTCCGCGTAAAGGTGGAGAGATACAATATCTATGAGCACAAGAATGAAATAGCTACATTGCCACAGACCTTTAAGGATGTAGATGGAATCATTCTCGCAACGACGGTTGAGTGGCTTGGTATAGGTGGATATATGCAGCAGTTCCTTGATGCATGCTGGCTATACGGTGATAAGGAAAAGATAAGCAATACATATATGCAGCCTATTGTTATGTCTACCACATATGGAGAGCGCGAGGCAGAGACCACACTATGCAATGCATGGGAGATACTTGGCGGTCTGCCGTGCTCAGGGTTATGCGGATATGTAGAGGATATTACTACGTTTCAGCTCAATAAGGAGTATAATCTCATAATAGAAAAACGCGCGGAGAATCTGTATCGCACGATATCTCAGAAGATTAAGAGCCTGCCTACAAGCAATCAGGCAGTGAAGCAAAGTGTACTCAGGACACAGCAGCTCAATCTCACCCCACAGGAGAGCGAGCAGCTGTCGAAGTATGTGTCTGATGATACATATGTAAAGCAGCAGAAGGAGGATATCGAGGAGCTTGCAACCATGTTCAAGGACATGCTCGGGCAGCAGGCATCTACAGATGACATGCCATATATAAAGGAGCTTGAAGCACATTTTATTCCACTTCGTGAATTCAAAGCCTGCTATTCATTTAATATAGAGGGCATTAAAAATCCATTATATATAAAGGTGGATGAGGATAAGCTGGATATACACTATGGCGAAGAGGATATAGTGGATGTATACGCCAAATTTTCGAAGAGTATCATGGAGTCTATAATAGATGGTCACATGACCTTCCAGAGAGCATTTATGACCGGAGAAATGACAGCAAAAGGCAATTTCAAGACACTGCGCATGCTTGATCAGATATTTCCGTTTTAATGGGATTTTTGATTCTTAACAGTTACAAAATAATTATATATATGAGGTGACAAAGATGAAAGATGACAACTGTATTTTCTGTAAACTGGCAAATGGGGATATCCCGACCAATTCAATCTACGAGGATGATGATTTCAAGGTAATACTCGATGCAAGTCCTGCTACAAAGGGACATGCACTTATCCTTCCAAAGCAGCATTATGCAAATATTTTTGAGATTGAGGATGAGACACTTGCCAAGGCAGCAAAGCTTGCAAAGAAGATTATGACACACGAGAAAGATGTGCTTGGCTGTGAAGGCTACAACCTGGTACAGAACAATGGAGAGGTGGCCGGCCAGACGGTATTCCATTTCCATATGCACCTGATTCCAAGATATGAGTCAGATGACAACAAGAATGTCATAGAGTGGAATCACAAGGAGTTCACTGATGACGAGATGAAGAAAATCTGCGACGAGATGAGCATGTAATAGCTGCTAATAGTTACACATTATCGAAAAACAAAAAGCTCGGATATGCAAATGTAGTTCATATCCGGGCTTTTTCTTTTTTATAATATGCAATGACGCTTTAAACAGATTCTGACCCTACGACGACTTCTTCACCTGAGAGTTAATCAAATCAATGATAGTAGCGATGGAATCCATCTGACCGCTTTTTGCCATGGCATCCTTATATTTATCCCTGTTGCCGTACACCTCTTTTACTGCGCTAAGCAGAGAATCCTTTGTGAGCTCCTCCTCCTCGATGACATACGAAAAGCCCTGTTTTTTGAAGGATTTTGCATTTAATACCTGGTCTCCGCGGCTGGCAGCAGCAGAAAGAGGAATCAGGATGTTTGGCTTGTGCAGAGCAAGCAGCTCGCAGATGGAGTTGGCTCCGGCTCTTGAAATAGCCATGTCAGCCAGAGCAAACATGTCGGTGAGCTCAGCATTGGCGTACTCAAACTGTGCATAGCCTGTGATTCCGGCAAGCTTGTTGTCCAGATTGCCCTTTCCGCAGAGGTGAATCACATAGAAATCCTTTAGCAGCTCAGGAAGAATCTCACGGACAGCTTCATTAACCTTTTTAGAGCCGAGGCTTCCTCCGATGATGAGGATGACAGGCTTATTGTGGTCAGGAAAATTACAAAGCTTTATGGCATTTTCGGCAACGCCGCTAAAAAGCTCGCGTCTGATAGGTGATCCGGTGAGCACAGCCTTGTCTGCAGGCAGATATTTCATGGTCTCAGGGAAATTGCAGCAGACCTTTTTGGCACCCTTTATGGCGATTTTATTGGCAAGTCCCGGTGTGATATCCGACTCGTGGATGATGGCAGGCACATGGCAGTGCTTTGCGGCAAGCACGACAGGTACGGAAACGAAGCCACCCTTAGAAAATACTACATCAGGCTTGAGTTTTTTCATGAGGCTTACAGCCTGACCGTAGCCCTTTAAAACGCGGAACGGGTCTGTAAAGTTCTTCCAGTCAAAGTATCGGCGCAGTTTTCCTGATGAAATGCCGTGATAAGGAATCTTCTGGGCCTCGATCAGTCCCTTCTCCATTCCGTTTACTGAGCCAATGTATTCGATATCGTATCCGGCCTCCTTAAGTGCCGGCATAAGAGCAATATTTGGAGTGACATGACCTGCAGTACCGCCGCCTGTCATAACTATTTTCTTCATATATATGTATCCTTTCTTGCATTCCTGTTTGTCTCATATTTATATTATACTCAACACAATAAAAGTCAATACCAAGTTACCGGTGAAAGTTTGCCCTGCAATACTAAACAAATGTCGAAACTTGCGACCGATAGGAACTGTTAAGTTCAAGTGAATTGGTTATAATAATCAATAGTACATCATCCTGCGTTATAGGTTAAGTTAAATTTTGAATGATGTATCGGAAAAAGAATAGTAGGGAGGACACATTAATATGGAATTATCAATGGACAATATGGACATCGTGGCAGGAGGCATACTTGCGATAATGCTTGCACTTTTCATGCTGACAGTCATTGTGACCTTGTTCGCACTCTCACACAGGATAAGACTTTTGAGCAACGAGATTTATAAAATAGAAAAACAGGTGAGCGACTACATAGACGAGCTGTCGAGAAGCGAAAGCGACAAGCTGGAGATAGAGCATAAGGCACATCAGAATGGGGTGATTTCATCGGTGCTTCAGGAGATTTTTCCATGAAATTTGACAAAATGCTATTACTGTGATATTATACCGACTGTAACAAAGTTGTAACAAATGCAACATAGGTGTAATAAACGTAACAAAAACAACATATACTACACCATATGGAGGATTATATGAAGCTAAACAAAAAAGTAATCGATAGCATTACGGTCTGTGGACTGTGCGCCATGCTGACGGTTACCGCGGTTACTAACAGCGGACGCTCTGAGGTCAAAGCAGAGGATAAGGTGCTAGCAAACACTGGTTTAGAGCATACTGGTTATAATAGTTATGCTGGCGTGGCAGCGACTCTTTTTGATTATGAGAAGGGTCTCACAGCAGAGAATGCTGTTACAGTAGAAAAAGAAAATGTTGAGATGGTGGCAGCAGCACAGGATGCACAGCAGGAGGTACAGCCACAGCTCACACAGGAGCAGCAGGAATGGCAGACAAAGCTTATGCCAAAAGTTGAAGAATCACTCAACGTAAGAGCACAGGCCGATGAACAGTCAGATATTGTTGGAAAACTATATAAAGGAAGTGTGGCAGACATCGTAGAAAACGATGGCACATGGGCTCACATCAAGTCAGGAAATGTAGACGGATATGTCAATGTATCTTACTGTGTGACCGGAACTGACGCACTAAGCTATGCTTACGACACATGCGGAGAAATCGCCACAGTAAATACAGACGGACTTCGTGTGAGAGAGACAGCCAATACAGAGAGCAAGGCCTTAGAGGTAGCTGACCAGGGCAAGACCTATCAGGTGGACCGCGCAGCGCAGGCACCGGACGGCTGGATTGCAGTAGTCAGCGATTCACAGACAGGATATATCGCAGCAGATTATGCGACACGTTCCCTCAACACAAGAGTAGGTATCACAATTGAAGAGGAACAGGCTCAGATAGCTGCACAGAAAGAGGCTGAGAGAAAGGCCGCAGAAGAAAAGGCAGCAAAAGAAGCTGCAAAAGCAGCAAAGGAATCAAAGAAAACAGAGACCACACAGGGCGAGGCGGTAAGTGCAGGAGCAGATGACCTGACACTTCTTGCTGCAATTATCGAGTGCGAGGCAGGCGGAGAGAGCTATGAATGTCAGCTTGCAGTAGGAGCGGCAGTCATCAACAGAGTAAAGAGCGGCTCATATCCAAACAGCATCTCAGGTGTTATTTACCAGAAAGGCCAGTTTGGACCGGCATCATCAGGAAAGCTCGCAAGAAAGCTTAGCGGACGCATTTCTTCTTCATGCTACAGTGCAGCACAGGAGGCAATGTCCGGAGTGGACAACACAGGAGGATGTACATCCTTCAATGACCATGGCTCAGGAATATCAATCGGAAATATGAAGTTCAGATAATATACAGCCAATACAAAGAAATAACAAAGAGGCTGCAAATCAACAAAGCTTGTTGGTTTGCAGCCTCTTTAATTATTTGTACGGCGTGGTTTTACAGTCAGAGCGTCAATGCTTCAAACCTCTTGCAACATACCACAAAATAGAGTAAAATGACATCATTATAGCAACCTACAGATATAAATTATAGCAACCTGCATCTATAAACGATGCAAATAAAACCCAGGAGGCAAGAGCAATGCAGTTAAAGGGACGAAACTTTTTAAAACTTATGGATTACACTCCGGAAGAGATTACTTATCTGATTGACCTCTCACAGGAGCTGAAGGAAAAGAAGAAAAAAGGCATCAGACATGATGAACTCACAGGCAAGAATATAGCGCTGATTTTTGAAAAGACCAGTACCAGAACTCGCTGCTCTTTTGAGGTAGCGGCACATGACCTTGGAATGCATGTCACATACCTTGACCCGAGCGGTTCACAGATAGGTAAAAAGGAGAGCATCGCCGATACAGCGCGCGTGCTCGGCAGAATGTTTGACGGAATCGAGTACCGTGGATACGGACAGGAAATCGTGGAGGAGCTGGCTAAATACGCAGGCGTACCGGTATGGAACGGCCTGACAAATGAGTTCCACCCGACACAGATGATAGCAGATATGCTTACAATCCGTGAGCACCTCGGCAGACTCAAGGGCGTGAAATTTGTATACATGGGCGATGCAAGATACAACATGGGCAATTCACTCATGGTCACATGTGCAAAGCTTGGCATGGACTTCGTGGCATGCACAAACAAGAAATATTTCCCAAATGATGAGCTTGTAAAATACTGTAAGGACGTTGCAGAAACAACCGGCGCATCAATCACACTCACAGAGGATGTGGCAGAGGGCACAAAGGACGCAGATGTTATTTACACAGATGTGTGGGTATCAATGGGAGAACCGGAAGAGGTATGGGCAGAGAGAATTAACGACTTAAAGCCATATCAGGTAAATGCAAAAGCATTTGAAAATGCAAAAGATAGCGCAATCTTTATGCACTGTCTGCCTGCATTCCATGATTTAAAGACCACAATCGGCAAGCAGGTCTATGAGAAGTTTGGACTGAGCGAGCTTGAGGTGACAGACGAGGTATTTGAGTCAGAGCGCTCAGTGGTATTTGATGAGGCAGAGAACCGTATGCACTCAATCAAGGCTATCATGCGTGCAACACTTGCTGACTAGTACGGCAAGCAATGACCGCAACAAAAGATTGACGGAAAGCTAAGGAATAAAGTATGAAGGAAGAAATACTTAGACTTCTACGCAGCGCTGACGGCTATATTTCAGGGCAGGAGCTATGCAACCGGTTCGGAGTATCGCGCACAGCCGTGTGGAAGGCCATAAACCAGCTAAAGGAAGCCGGATATGAGATAGAGGCACAACAGAATAAGGGCTACAAGCTCATGGCAGCGCCGGATCTGATGACAGAGGCGGAGATAAAAAGCCTCATGCACACAGACTGGGTGGCAAAGGAAGTGCTGTATTTTGATACAATAGACTCCACCAACATCAAGGCTCAGGAGCTTGCCGAAAAAGGCTATCCGAGCGGCACCTTAGTTGTAGCGGACAAGCAGGAGTCAGGCAAGGGGCGCCGCGGCCGCAGCTGGGTATCGCCGTCCGGCACAGGTATTTTCATGACACTTATGATAAAGCCTGATATCAATCCCAACAATGCATCCATGCTCACGCTTGTGGCAGCGCTTGCTGTCGCAAAGGCAATAACAAGCGTTACAGGCGAGGAAGCCCTGATAAAGTGGCCAAACGACATTGTGGTAAACGGCAAAAAGGTGTGCGGCATACTCACAGAGATGAATGCGCAGTTTGACTATATCAACCATATTGTTGTAGGTATCGGTATCAACGTGCATAATGAGAGCTTTCCGGAGGAAATCAGTCAGATGGCGAGCTCACTCATGATAGAAGCAGGTGGCAAAAGATTTCACCGTGCGCAGATAATCGCAGAGACCATGTCATACTTTGAGCAGTATTATGACACATTTTTAAAGACGCAGGACCTTTCAGCCCTCGTCAGGGAGTATGATGAGCTGTTGGTCAACAGGAACAAATCAGTAAGGGTACTGGATCCGAAGGAGCCGTTTGACGGAAAAGCGATGGGCATCACGCCTAAGGGCGAGCTGATCGTGGACACATGGGAGTCGCGCAAGCTGGTTTCAAGCGGAGAAGTATCAGTGAGAGGAATATACGGATATGTCTAAAGAGGTAGTACTTTGCGTGTCAAACGCATATCAGAAAAAATATTATCTGAACGAGAATTTTAACGGACTTCCACAGACTATAAGGGACGAGCTCAAAATCATGTGCGTCCTGTATACAGAGGATGTGGGAGGCATACTGGAGCTGGTGTTTGATGAGGACGGAAACCTCGATTTCAGAACATCCTGCAAGGAAAACGACTTTTTCTATGACGAGATAGGAAGCGTGCTAAAGATAAAGCAGTACCGCAACGAGCGAAGAGAGCTGCTCGAGTCGATAGAGACGTATTATCGCATAGTATTTTTGGGAGAAGGACTCGAGGAGGAATAACAGATGATTTTAGCACTGGACGTAGGAAATACAAACATAACATGCGGCGTGTTTGATGGTGACAGGATAAAAGCGAGCTTTAGAATTACAACCAAAATGCCACGTACATCGGATGAATACGGCATGCTTCTGAGCACTCTGCTTGAAAGAAATCAGGTAGGCATGGACGACATACATGATGCAATCATATGCTCCGTTGTACCGAATATCATGCATTCACTGCAGAATGGCCTTATAAAATACTTCAATATCAGGCCGATAATCGTGGAGGCGGGCATCAAAACAGGCATCCGTATCGCCACACCAAATCCGCAGCAAATTGGCGCAGACCGTATAGTAGATGCCGTAGCTGCATATGAATTATATGGAGGACCTGTTTTGGTCATAGATTTTGGCACAGCAACCACCTACGATATGGTCGATGAAAACGGTACCTTCATGGGAGGAATCACAGCACCGGGCATACGTATCTCAGCCAAGGCACTCTGGGAGGATGCGGCAAAGCTTCCTGAGATAGAGATTAAAAAGCCTGATAATATCCTCGGAAAGGACACTATCACCAGCATGCAGGCGGGACTTGTGTATGGACAGATAGGACAGACAGAGTATATCATCAACAAGGTAAAGGAAGAAACAGGCATGTACGATGCAAAGGTTGTAGTGACCGGCGGACTCGGCAGAATAATATCCAATGAGACAGAAAACGTGGATGTATACGATCCGGATCTGACATTAAAGGGCATAAACCTCGTGTATCGCAAGCAGAACCGCAAGGGAGTGAAGTAATAGTATGGATATTCATCAGATACGAAAGCTTCAGATAGGAAGTGTGACACTCCCAAACAACCTGATACTGGGACCTATGGCAGGCGTGACAGACCTGCCATTTCGCTTATTGTGCAAGGAGCAGGGAGCCGGCCTTTTATGTATGGAAATGGTCAGCGCCAAGGCAATTTTGTACAAAAACAAAAATACAGAGTCGCTTCTTTCAATAGATGAAAGAGAAAAGCCTGTTTCACTCCAGATGTTTGGCTCAGACCCGCAGATAATGGCTCAGATAGCAAAGCAGATAGAGGAAAGACCGTTTGACATACTGGATATCAACATGGGCTGTCCGGTGCCCAAAATCGTAAACAACGGTGAGGGCTCAGCACTCATGAAAAATCCGATTCTTGCAGGTCAGATTATAGAGAGCATAGTAAAAGCGATAGATAAGCCGGTCACCGTAAAAATACGAAAGGGCTTCGATGATGAGCATGTCAACGCAGTAGAGCTGGCACATGTGGCTGAAGAAAGCGGCGCAAGCGCAGTCGCAGTGCATGGCAGGACCAGAGAGCAGTACTACTCCGGTAAAGCCGACTGGGACATCATAAGGCAGGTAAAAGAGGCTGTCTCAATACCGGTCATAGGAAACGGAGACCTGCTTTGCGCAGAGGATGTAATAAAAATGCAGGAGCAGACAGGCTGCGACGGCTTTATGATAGCCAGGGGAGCGCAGGGCAATCCATGGATTTTCTCACAGATACTGCATTACTTTGAGACCGGCGAGCATCAGGAAAAGCCATCATTTGAGGAAGTACGCCGGATGATACTGCGCCATGCACGCATGATGATAGAGTTCAAGGGCGAGTACACGGGAATACACGAGATGAGAAAGCACACAGCGTGGTATACGGCAGGATATCCGCATTCATCAAGGCTGCGCGCGGCGGTGAATACGGTGGAGAGCTTAGAACAGCTTGAGGAGCTTTTGTATAAGGAAAAGCTTAAAAATTGAAATCGGTCAAATCCTTGACAGCGTGGGGATTTTCAATTATAATACACGCGTTAAAATAGGCTTTACGATTTAATAAAACAAACTTCCCACATTTAGGGTATCGTGGTTACCGGCGTAGCATACAGTTTATTCCTCAGAAAAATATGAAGTTAGCCACGGGAACGAATCGCGGATAGAGGGTTTTTCTTTGCTGCGGGGTTTCCGTTGCCGAGGGTTATGGAAACCCGTGGCAGTTCATATTTTTCTTCGGAATATACTGTATACTTTCCGGTAAATTAAGTCTTTGAAGTGGGAAGTTTCATTTTAGCAAATCAACATAATAAAATAAAAGAAAAGGAAGATAGAAGGGTAAGAATCATGGATAACAAGAAAAATATTCTGACATATGCAGGTCTTAAGAAGCTCGAGGATGAGCTTGAGCATTTAAAGGTTGTTAAGCGTAAAGAGGTTTCCCAGAAGATCAAGGAGGCTCGTGAGCAGGGTGATTTATCTGAGAATGCTGAGTATGATGCAGCTAAGGATGAGCAGCGCGATATCGAGGCTCGTATTGAGGAAATCGAGAAAATCCTTAAGAATGCAGAGGTTGTTGTTGAGGAGGAGGTTGACCTTGACAAGATTTCTATCGGATGTAAGATCCGCATCTTAGATTGTGAGTTTGATGAGGAGCTTGAGTACAAAATCGTTGGTTCAACAGAGGCAAACAGCTTAAAGGGCAAGATTTCAAACGAGTCACCTGTAGGTAAAGCTCTTCTTGGAAAGAAAGTCGGAGATACTGTAACTGTTGAGACTCAGGTAGGAGAGCTCACATACAAGGTACTCGAGATCCAGAGAGCAGAAGAGAACTAAAAGAGGTAAAAAATGGCAAATCAGAATAATAACAAAGGTGGACAGCAGCAGGACGTAAACCAGCTCCTTAAGGTCCGCCGTGAAAAATTACAGAATTTACAGGAAGCAGGAAAGGATCCCTTCCAGATTACAAAGTACAATGTCACTCATCACAGCAGCGATGTAAAGGAGCTTTACAATGCTCATGAGGCTGAGATTCTTGGTGACAGAAAGGCTCCGGATGTTGAGGGCTTGGATGACGCTGCAAAGCGAGAGGTAATCAACAACGATTACAACGAGAGAAGAGAAATCATGGATGCAAAGCCAATCGAGGTAAGCATCGCAGGACGTATGATGTTCAAGCGTGTCATGGGTAAGGCTTCTTTCTGCAATATTCAGGACTTAAAGGGCAATATCCAGGTATATGTGGCAAGGGACAATATCGGAGAAGACTCATACGCAGACTTCAAGAAATCAGACATCGGTGATATCTACGGTGTAAAGGGCTTCGCCTTCAGAACAAAGACAGGCGAAATCTCAATCCATGCAGAGGAGATAACACTCCTTTCAAAATCACTCCAGATACTCCCGGAGAAGTTCCATGGACTGACAGACACAGACACCAGATACCGTCAGAGATATGTAGACCTTATCATGAATCAGGAGAGCAAAGAGGTATTTATCAAGCGCTCACAGATACTCAAGGAAATCCGTAACTTCCTTGCAGGCCGTGATTTCATGGAGGTTGAGACACCTATGCTTGTTTCAAACGCAGGTGGTGCCGCAGCAAGACCATTCGAGACACACTACAACGCATTGAACGAGGATGTAAAGCTTCGTATTTCCCTTGAGCTTTACTTAAAGAGACTTATCGTCGGAGGACTTGAGCGAGTATACGAGATCGGACGAGTTTTCCGTAACGAGGGCGTAGACACACGTCACAACCCTGAGTTCACACTTATGGAGCTTTATCAGGCATATACAGACTACGAGGGCATGATGGAGCTGACAGAGTCAATGTTCCGTTACCTCGCTGAGAAGGTATGCGGTTCGACAAAAATCTCATACAACGGCGTGGAAATTGACCTTGGAAAGCCATTCGCACGAATGACAATGATAGATGCAATCAAGAAATACGCAGGTGTTGACTTCGACCAGGTACCTGATGATGCAGCCGCAAAGAAGCTTGCAGACGAGCATCATATCGAGTATGAGGAGCGTCACAAGAAGGGTGACATCGTAAACCTCTTCTTCGAGGAGTACTGTGAGAAAGAGCTTATCCAGCCAACATTTATCATGGATCACCCAATCGAGATATCACCTCTCACCAAGAAGAAGCCAAGCGACCCTACAAAGGTAGAGCGTTTTGAGCTGTTCTGTAATACATGGGAGATGTGTAACGCATACTCAGAGCTCAACGACCCAATCGACCAGCGTGAGCGTTTCGCAGCACAGGATGCCAACGCAGCAGCAGGCGATGATGAGGCAGAGCACACTGATGAGGACTTCCTCAACGCACTTGAAATCGGTATGCCGCCAACAGGTGGAATCGGATACGGAATCGACCGTCTTGTAATGCTTCTGACAGATAGCCAGGCAATCAGGGACGTATTATTGTTCCCGACAATGAAGAGCATCGACAAGTAGAAATGCCGTAAAACCGCAATTTATCAAGGCTTTCTAGAGTTGTAATTTAGGTGTCTGTGTCAAAAGGACAACAAAATGACAACAAATGGTTAGTCGGATATGAATACTTGCGAATAAGTTCAGATATTACTGCTTGAAAGTTAAATTTGATAATGCACTAATTTAGGACACTTTTCTAAAAGAAATTTTAGAAAGGTGTCCTTTTTGCGTTACGGAAAAGGAGAGAGTAAGAAATGGCAGAAAGAAAAAAATATGATTACGAAGATAGCAGATTAAAGGCGCAGAAATTTGTGAGATATAAGGAAGGATGCAAATTGTATGCAATGGGAATGTCCAAGTTTCAGGAAATTGCCAAAGAGGCAGGAGCTATTTATAAAATAAATCAGATGGTTTTAGTGAATACGGAAATCCTTGATTCGTATTTAGAGCAGTTTAAGGTGGAGGAATAAGTCAGTGGCGGTTCAATTAAAACATGATATTAGAGGCTATCATGCCGGAAATATATCGAAGCGGTATTTGAGAGAAGCTGAAGCAGCAGATGAATTTGAATTGTCATCTAATGAGGTTATTGCCTATGCGACTGCAGCAGGGGCTTTATACAGGCTTCCGAGGACGAGTCTGATACATAGAGAAAGAATGGAGACTTTTATGAAACATTTATATAAGATCCCGATATCAGGGAAAGTAATAGAGAAAAAATATGTAAGACTAGGTGAAGCGTCTGTCATATATAGTATTGGAAGACATGCAGGCGTGGATATTAGTTACGGCGGTGCAACCACAGCGGCAGCGGAGGCACAGGGACTGGATGAAGCCGGAAAGACTGTCTCCTTTGATGAGTTACAGCCGGGAGACCTTATCTTCTACAGTTTTACAAGCAACGGAAGATATAAGAACATCAGCCATGGTGTGAAAATAATGATAATGAAAATATGTATATGGAAGAGTTGTACGAGGTTAAAAATGATATGTCAGTCGTGCTATGGGAATTGGGAGATATTAAAAAATCCATTGAATATAAGAATAATGCAATTCGGATAGCTGCTGAATTATTTGGCAAGCAATCTATAAACTACATTAATACTTTATATAACGCCTTGAAACAATATTACAATTATAAAGAACAGGTAGGAATGAATTTAAAGTACATAGATGAATTGTTTGCGTTAATAAATAATTTTTCAAGAGATATTATGAGGAAACTGAATTTTGATAAAATTGACCTAATTTTCTTGAAGTATATGTTGTTAATGACGATGAATAATTATTTGACCAACAATGAAGTCTTGGATCTTTACAGTGAATTAGCAGAATATGAGGTAGGCGAAATTCAAAATTCATCTAGTAAGAAACAGTATATGAAAACATATATATTGTGTTCAAAGGAATTATGGACTAGGGGGATGTGGGATAAGATAAATGAGTTGAGTAGACAAATTGAAATTATATATAAAAATTTGTCAGATAAGATTCATAATCGAAACAATTATGCCGATATATAGAAAAGAACAGGTAAACGGATTTACGATGTGATATGTACAAGGAGGACAACGGATATGTCAATGAATGTAAGCACAACCACGGCTGCTTATGCAAATTACCAGAACAACTACAAGACTGGTACAGCAAATAAGAAAAAAGAAACAGCACAAACAACAGAAAATACGAAATTAAAGGAAAATACAACTGAAAGCATCGCTGAAAAAAATCTCAGTAAAGCGGCACAAAAAATGCTGGAGAATTTGCGTGGATCAAGAAACGACATGGATTTTATGGTTGCCGATTTTGAAAATGGTGATAATGCCAAAGATATTTTAGCCCAAAGTGATAAGGAATATACAGTTATTTTCTCAAAGGAAGAAATGGAGAAGATGGCATCAGATCCAAAATATTATGCTGAAAAAATGCATAGTATTGAAGGAGTTTTGCGTATGACAGATGAAATCAATGCCCAGTTCGGCTTTGAAAGAGCATTCGGTAAGACTAACGATAATGCAGATGCTGATACAAAAATAACAAAATTTGGCATATCTTTTAATAGTGACGGAACTACAACCTTCTTTGCACAACTGGAAAAATCATCAGCCAGTCAGAAAGAATATCTTGAAAAGCTTCAGGAAAAGAAAGCTGCTGAGAAGAAAGAGGCAAAGAAAAAGGAACAGTCAAAACAAACCGAAGTAAGAAAAACTACGGTTCAGGCAAATTCAAAAGAAGAACTTTTGGATAAGATCAAAAACATTGACTGGGATTCTATCAAACCGGAGGAGAATAAAATCGGTGGAAGATTTGATTTTTCAGTTTAGTGTATTCAGAGAGGGATGAAGCAAATACGAAGCTTAGGTGAGGATGTGGATGAAGCAGCCCTTACTTATGCGGAGGTCAAGGCTCTGGCAACAGGAAATCCCTACATCAAGGAAAAGATGGACCTTGATATTCAGGTTTCAAAACTGAAACTTATGAAAGCAAACCATACCAGTCAGAAATACCGACTGGAGGACAACATCGCAAAGTATTATCCTCAGCAGATCACGATTTTAAAGGAGCGTATCAGCGGGATGCAGGCGGACATTCAGACTGCAAAAGCAAATCTTCCGGTGGACAAAGAGCAGTTTTCCATGAAAGTGGGGGACAAGCTCTATACGGATAAGAAAGAAGCCGGAACAGCCCTTGTGGAGATGTGCAAGGAAATAAAAACAGTCAATGCCCCTGCGGTCATTGGCGAATATGCAGGTTTTAAGATGGCAGTATCCTTTGATGCGTTCAACCACAAATTTGTAATGAACCTGAAAGAACAGCTTTCCCACAATCTGGAAGTCGGTTCAGACCCACTCGGTAATATCTCCCGTATTAACCATGCACTGGAGTCCATGCCAAAGCAGCTCATGGAAGCCCAGACAAAACTTGAAACGGTGGAGCATCAGCTTGAAACCGCAAAGGTGGAGGTGACCAAGCCTTTTGCACAGGAAGCGGAACTTGCAGAGAAGTTAGAGCGTCTGTCAGCATTGAATGCCCTGCTTAACATGGATGAAAAGGGAAATGACGGGATTGATATGGATGATGAGCCGGAAGCTCCAAAGAGCGAAAAAGAGGTTGCAGACCGTCCGGCGAAGAATACTCCGCTTGCAGAGAAAACAGTGGGTATAGGGCAGGATAAGAGCATCAGACAGTATGCAGATGTACCTGCAGAAAGAGTATCCCTGAAGGCGAAGCTGGAGGTGATGAAAGCAAAGGTTGCAGGAGGAGATACAGAAAAGCCTATGCCACAAAAGGTAAAGGGAAAAGAAGAAACCTTATAAGAAAATCTGAAGTTTTTTTATTTTTATTCCCAACTTTATTCCCAACATGTTATAATTATTCTGGTTGGGAATAAAAGTTGGGTAAAGGAGCATACTAATGGATATTAAACAAATTGTTTTAGATTTATGTGCCTTAAGTGATGAACAGGAATGGTTTGAATTTAAGGAAAACTGGTTTCAGCCTGAGGCATTAGGCGAATATGTATCTGCCCTGTCAAATGCGGCGGCTTTTCATTATAAAAAATATGCGTATTTCATTTGGGGTGTAAATGATACAACCCATGAAATTGTAGGAACAACATTTAATCAGTATTGTGAATATAACAAGGAACCGTATCAGAATTATCTTGCGAGAAATCTGTCACCAAGCATAAATTTTAGTTTTGAAGAAACAGAAATTTATGGAAAGAGAGTCGTTGGTTTGGTAATTCCTGCGGCAACCGAGATTCCTACGGCATTTAAAGAAAAGAGGTTTTTAAGGATAGGATCATCAAAATGTAATATGAAAGATTACCCTAAGAGAGAAATTGAACTTTTCAAAATACTGGATGGAAGAACCGAAACGATAGAAACAGTACCGGCAAAATACCAGGAACTTACATTTCAAAAACTCTTTGGATATTACGGTTCCAAAGGTATTGTTCTAAATCAAAAGACGTTTATTAAGAATCTGGGGCTAAAAACAGAAGAAGGCGAGTTTAATATATTAGCGCAGCTTCTGTCGGATAATTCTCATTTTCCGCTTCGTGTATCTATTTTTGATGGAGAAACAAAAGGCTCTAATCTTTTCTCTGTACGTGAATTTGGAAATGACTGTTTATTATACAGTTTGGATGAGTTGTTGCGTTATGGAGATGTATTGAACCTGATTCAGGCGGATGAGACAGACAGGGTCGTTGAACGAAAGGAGGTTCCGTTATTTGATAACAAGGCATTTCGTGAGGCTGTCATTAATGCCGTCCTGCACAATAAATGGGTGGAAGGAAATGAACCTATGATTTCGGTATTTTCCGACAGAATAGAGATACTATCAAGGGGAACACTTGCTCCGGCACAGACCATGGCGGGATTTTTCTTAGGAGAATCAATCCCTGTAAATGAAAAATTATCCGAGATATTTCTTCAACTGCATATAAGTGAGAAATCTGGTCGAGGAGTCCCTAAAATTACGGAAATGTATGGAAAAGATGCATTTTCATTTAGGGAGAATTCCATTGTTGTTACTATCCCATTTGAGAGAATAAATAAGGTTGGGAATAAAGTTGGGAAAAAGGTTGGGGATAAGAAATCTTTAAATTCCAGAAGGCAAAAAATTATTTCAGAAATGAGGGACAACCCGAACATTACAACTGCAGAACTTCATAATATATTAGGGGTGAGTGAAACAGCAGTAGAAAACAATATATCATTTTTAAGAGAAAATGGGTATATAGAGCGGGTTGGTTCAAAAAAGGCAGGATACTGGAAAGTATTGTAAGTGTTGTAAAACTATAAAACGAAGATAAGGTGTAATCGGATAACAAAAGAAAGGATAGTTGAGATTCTTATTTGTAGGAATAATTGCAGTTTTTATCGGAGAGATGTTCGCAATGCCCCTTACGCACCTTTGCATTGACCAAAAGAACCTGTGATTGATGGATATAAGGGATTTCTGTTTTTAGATAAGATGGATATGCCGGAAGTTGCTTTACATTGGGAAAAGCATTTTGAGTGGGCATT
>OHEU01000811.1_pt1 | contig 16586 bp, 18 predicted proteins | sample 1567341 | NCBI WGS metagenome assembly OHEU01 (sample SAMEA3879524, study PRJEB24766) | human gut metagenome | biome: human-associated habitat; feature: feces | place: USA | collected 1985/1987 | reverse complement strand
CTAAAAAACAGGCACTACACTAATTCAAAATGTCCTTGACAAAGGGGACAGTTTAATTCCTCTTTAGTCATTATATCAGATAACTCTACATACGCATCATTGAATTTTAGACCTTCCAAACTTAACATTTTCTTTGATTTTTCATCAAGTAAAAATATTGCGTTATTATCTATCAAATATAAATATTGATTACCAATTTTATCCTGAAATATCTTATATGAGTTATATTTTAACATTACTATTTACCACCTCTAATAAATGGGCAGAATTCAATAACCCTGCCCATTTTCCTGAAATTAACCTACAAAGTCATCAGCTAATCCATCACAGAAAACACATCCTAAATCAGCACAAGTATCTGTTGCATCGCACCATAAACAAGGTCCTTTCTGTTCTTTGATTTCATCAACTTTTTCATTAATCTGACTGAACATATATGTAGCCCTCCTTTTTATTTTATTTCAGATTTTCATCTGCTAAAGTAATTTTAGTATTATACAGCATATATTAATAGCGATTTTCCTTACATTTTTCTTACGTTTTTGTAAGATACTTCTTTATTAAAGTCAATTACTTCATCACATATTTTTAGTATGCTTCTTCTATGTGTAATAATTAAAGCTGTCTTTCCTTTTAAAGCGTCACGTATCTGTGAACATATTACTTCTTCACTTTTTAAATCAACCGAAGCTGTAGGTTCGTCCAAAATATAAATATCCTTTGTTTTGTCACTCAGTAGATATGCTAACGCCAGCTTTTGACTTTCACCACCAGACAACCCTTTCACATTTTCTTCTAAATACCTTTTCTTTCCCATATTAAAATACCTCATCATTCTTTTCGTATCTATATTGTCAATTGGATTCTTGCCTCTTAATAATAATGGTTTTTTTAATAAATATCCTATATGTTTTCTTAAATATTCAACATTATATTTTTTTATTTCTATATCATCAATATAGATATTTCCGGAATCTGGCATACATAATCCTGCAATTAAGCGTATAAATGTACTTTTACCCATACCATTATCACCAGTTATCCCATAAATCCTTCCGGCTTTTAATGATAAATTCAAATTTCGAAATACAGGATCTGTATTTTGAGCATAAGAAAATGTCACATTTTTAAAAATGATATTGCCTTTTAATGAACCTTCTGGGCAAAAATCAGCTTCTTCTACCATTTCTTTATTTTCCAACAAAGTGCTAATCCTCAGTATGCTTGGTTGGGCATTTTTTATTGAATTATAGGTTTCCCCTAAAGCTACTGCTGGAGAATACAACTGCTGCACATAAACTATCATACTAAATAATATTCCAACAGATATATCTTCCCGTAATACAGCATATCCTCCTATAAGAAGAACGCTAAAAATAGACAATATATTAAATCCCCATCCTATATTTTTAGCTTCTAGCATATTTTTTGTTTGCTGTATATATGACATATTTGTCAATCTATTTTGCTGCATATAACTATTAACCAGATCCTTTTCTGGATAAATTAATTGTATATCTGGCATATTATGAATCATTTCTTGTGTTTCTGAATTAAACCATCCAATCTTCTCCCTTAATTCAGACATACCTCGTTTTACTTTTTTTCCATTTTTTTTCTGAAGCAGCACAAAAAGAAACACCAATATTGTTATTAAAAATCCCGTTTTGACATTACATAAAAGTAATACCATAATAATTCCACTAAAATATAAAATATTTAATATCCCGCAACTTATTATAGATGTCAAGATTTTTTCAACAAGAGAAACATCTGTATCTAATATAGTAATTATATCCCCTACACGATTTTCGCACCAAAATTTATAATTTGTTTTGCAAAGTTTTTCAAACATTCTATTTCTTAAAATTTCACATATTTCTCTTCCCAATTTTGCATACTTAATTTGTTGAACATAATTTGTAATCATAATCAAAATTCCTAATACGAACATTAAAATCGAATATTTTATAATATCCTCAATGCTCCCCTTTGCTACTCCTTGATCAACGATAACGCTGATACAACTCGGGTAAACTAATGTAAGTACTGTATTCAATAGCAAAAATATCATACAACCTATTTGCCTTTTCATATATGAAATATCCGTATATTTGATTAATTTTATAATATCTTTCATCAATTCCTCCAAAAAATAAAGCCCACATAAAATGCAGGCTTTACTATTACTATATCCGCTTCCGATAACTTCGTTCAAATGCTGCTGATACACTATGTTGATATGCTTTTATAGTGCCTATAAAATATGTCACAAATATTATTAATAGCATTGCGATTGCGATTGCAATATTCAGCATAAAGTCTTTTGTACCAATATAAGCCACTATCTTGTGCCCAAATCTAATCATAAATACATAAATGCCTACACATGCTCCAGAAATAGCCAAGAAACAAGGTACTGCAAAAAACATGGATATCTGCTTTCTGATCAGCTTATATATATCGCTTTTTTCTACCCCCAGTTTGTACATTATTCCATATTGTTTCTTATTGTTTTCTGCATCAGAAAGCTGCTGTAAAGAAAGTGCCGTCAAACAAATCACAAAGAAAATCACACCAATATACACTCCCAAAAGTCTCATACACACTGAATTTAGTTTAACAGCATTTTTTTCCTGTGTCACAAAACGAATCGGTTCTATAAAATCCTGATAATCTTTATCTGACTGATATTTTGTCTCATATTTACTATATAATATTGTATATTCATCTCTGAATTCTTTCTTTATTTCGTCTTCAATTTTATTACATATGCTTATTGGTATAGTTTCAACAGTATTCACATAATAACAGGTGGTTGCTATATCAAGATTTTCACATATACTGTCAGGGAAAATAAAAGAAGTCGAATTTCCAAAATTATATAAGTATTCTCCTACCGCATCATTATATATTGGATTTTCTGATAGTTTTATCTTTTGCCCATTATCTAAAGTAATCTCATGGTCAGCAGCTTCTATTTTAGCTTTCATACTTTCCGTATCAATTTCATTACTTGCTTGCAATGCAAATTCATCCTCTGCAAGTTCTATTGGGGACAAACCTGCCATCTTTCTCATTTGATTATAGTCTGAAAGTGATACTGCAAGTCTTGGCATATCCCATTTATTATCACGGGTTTCCATATTTTCAAAATTAGAGGCCCATACAAAATAACCCTCCTGCTGGCATATTTCTGATTCTTTGATTCCATGTTCATTCAAAATTCTATTCACAAAAGAAAAATCTATATGCGGAATATCAGACTTTTTATCAATATATCTGTAGCTATTGTTAATCATTAAATCATATGGCATTCTAAATTTTAAAAATTCCTCTGATATATCTGCTAATACAGGAGCAACTACAAAACCTAAAATTGAGACAGCGATTGCTATTGTTGCACTTGCAATAACTTTGGCATTAGAAGCGGAACGAGCATATAGATTACTAATAAATACACCATTTAACTTTTTGTATTTGTAATGTTTACTTCGCTCTTTCACTACATAAATAATGTATGACACAGCATAATATCCTGAAAAGATCCCACAAACAAGTAGAATACCAATAATAAGCTGATATTTATTGCTTACCACTGATGGAATATTTGACATATATCCTCTTCCAGTTGATAAATAGTCTTTTATCATTATTACTGCTGATGCAAAAGATATAATAGTTACTATAAGACTTATGAAATATTTTTTCTTATTTTGTAAATGTCCTTCTACTGTTTTATCTGCATTGAGAAGATTAATCAGCTTAGTTTTTGACAACTTTGTAGTATTAAAAACACCAACTAAAATAAAAACAAAAATAAAAAACAACATTGTCTTAAAAAAGGTATCTGGATAGAATCCTAATTTGTAATCAAAGTCTCCCCCTGTTGCAAGTATAACTATACTCGTTAATGCACCTGATAAAAGTGTTCCTGCTATAGTTCCTATCAGAATTGCCAATAAACCAACTTCAAGCGTTTCCACAAAATACAAAAAGGCAATTTTTTTTTGCTCCATTCCCAAAAGCATATATATAGAAAATTCTTTTGCTCTTCTTTTTATCATATGATTATTCACATAGTTAACCAACACAAAGAAAATAAGAGATACAAGACCTACTGTTAGATTTATTGTTTGGCGAAACATAGCATCAGAATATTTCGTTCCATCCGCAATAATTGTATTGCAAGGACTACTTAAAGAAATGAATGAAAAAAACAATGCAGAACTGACAACCAATGTAATAATATATATCTGATAATCCTGCAATGTTTTTTTTACATTACTATTTATCAGTTTAAGATACATATTTTCTCTCACCTCCAAGTAATGCTATGCTGTCTAAAATTTCATTAAAGAACTTCCTTCGTTCTTTTTCTCCTCTCTGCAATTCACAATAAATCTTTCCATCTTTCAAAAAAATAACTCTTTTGGCATAGCTTGCCGAAAGTGCGTCATGTGTTACCATAATAAAAGTGGTTTTTAATTTTTCGTTCATATCCCCCATAGTTTCTAAAAGCATTTGTGCTGAATGGCTATCCAAAGCCCCTGTTGGTTCATCCGCTAAAACTAATTTAGGCTCATTAATAATTGCCCTAGCACATGCACACCTTTGCTTCTGTCCACCGGATGTTTCATATGGATAATGTTGCAAAATCTCATAAATTCCCAACTGTTTTGCTACATGTTCTACTTTTTTCTTGATTACATCGGTTGGTACATTATTAATAGTTAAAGCTAATGCAATATTATCATAAATTGTTAAGTTATCGAGAAGACTAAAATCCTGAAAAATAAAGCCCAAATTTTCCCTTCTAAAACGTGCTAACATTTTATCTTTTAATAAGTTAACTTCTTTTCCGTCCAATATAATTTTCCCTGCACTTACACTGTCAATAGTCGAAATGCAGTTTAGTAAAGTGCTTTTTCCAGCTCCGGAAGAACCCATAATTCCAAGAAATTCTCCTTTTTGAACATCAAAACTTATATCATCCAGAGCTTTTACAATGTTACTATTATTACTTCCATAGTACTTTTGGATATTATGAATATGTAACAAAACGCTACTATTTTCCATAACTTGACTTAGCCTCCTTATCTCTTTTCTAAGTTTTATTTTATCGTTATTTCTTTTGAATTTATAGTGATTTATCTTACAAACTTCTTACAAAAATGTAAGGGATGCAGACATCATTCATGCCTGCATCCTTAATATATTTCCTCTTTGAAACAGTAAAGTAACCTTTGTCCCTCTTCCAATCTCAGACTCAATAGATATATCAACACTCAATTTGTCACACAATTTCTTACACAAATATAACCCCAATCCTGTAGAACTATTATTTTTTCTTCCATTTCTCCCTGTATATCCTTTGTCAAAAATTCTAGGAATGTCTGATTCTAAAATCCCAATTCCATTATCACTGATAATCAATTTAACACCATTATTAGATTCTATGCTACAAATTTTGAGTTCCAAAATATCATTAGATTTATATTGTACAGCATTATTGATAATTTGCATGACAATGAATTCCAGCCATTTTTCATCTGTTAAAACAGAATTATTGCAGTCATTCATCAAAATATGAGTTCCATTCTCTATCAAAAACTGCTTATTTTTAACTAAAACCTTTGAAATAATCTCAGAAAGAAGAACTTCTCTAATTAAATAATCTTTTTCTACATTGGCACTTCTAGCATAATATAATGCCTGCTCTATATAATTATTGATTCTAGAAGTTTCAATCAATATTTTTGTAGTCGCTTCTGAACGATTATTATCACAAATCAATTTAACCGTTGCCAAAGGATTCTTTATATCATGAATCCATTGTTCAATATATTCCTTATATTCCAATCGTTCTCTTTTTTCCTGATAAATTTCATCTAACATTGCCTTATTGCAAATTCTCATTATATGATAATAAAAATCATCCTCCATACTCTGAGAGAACTCTATAATATCCGTTATTAAATACTTTTTATCTAATTCATCAAGCATTTTCTCTATCTTTTTATGATACCGTTGTCTCTTTAAATAGTTTATAATAAAAAATCCAAAAAGCAAGCATATCCAAACGACGATAATTAAGAATATGTCTATTATTGGTAAATCTTCTGAAACCAAAAACGCTGATATAAACACCATAGTAACTATGTTAATAAAAATAAATTCTTTACTTTCTTTTAAATATCCTATCATTTCCTTATACCGAATATCCTTGTCCATGTTTGGTATGTATATAATTGTATATACCTATTTTTTCCAATTTCGCTCGTATCCTCCGGATATTCACACTCAAAGTATTATCATCAACAAACATTTCATTATCCCATAAATACTCTATGATTTCTGTTCGTGAAAGAATTTTCCCTTTCCCTTTTATTAGAAACCATAATATTTTAAATTCATTTTTAGTCAGTTCTATTTCTGATTGATCATGAGATGCCAAATTTTTCTCTACAAATAAGGTTAAATCTTTATATTCTACTATCTCATTCTCGCTGTCTTTATATATACGTTTCAATAAATTCGATATTCTAGCTAATAATACCGGAACATTATATGGCTTTGTAATATAGTCATCCCCTCCAGAGATAAAACTATTTAATTCATCCATATCTGAATTTCTACTCGTTAAAAAAATAATTGGAACTGACATATCTGCTCGTATTTTGCTACAAATTTGATAACCGTTCTCACACGGCAAGTTAATATCTAATAATATCAGATCTGCATTTTCTTTACTAACCTGCTCTGCTACATTTTCAAATTCTTCAATGCAACATGTCTCATACCCATTATTCTTTAGCATAGTTGCTAATTCATTACGCATTATTTTTTCATCCTCAACGATCAATATTCTATACATTTTATTGTCCCCTTAATATTGTAACTGTATTTGCATATTGAGCAATCAAATATACTCATGATAATTTCTTATCGACGGACATTCTATATTTACATGTTTTCCGACATTCGTATTGTGCTTCTCATCATAACCGGAAGAGCCTTGATATGCCACTTGACAAGTATAGCATATTCAAGGCTCAATTTCATCAGATTTTTAGATCATCAACCATCAATAATATTTTATCTTCAATCATTCTTTTTCTTATTTACAAATTCTTTTATACTTGAAACAATATCCTTCCTATTCTGTCAAGCCTAAATCTATTGATTTTTCTGGCTTTAACGATATTTATTTACCTCAAAACAAAAGCCGAGAGTGATGGATATCGTAGTATCATGTCCCAACTTCCTTCGTCCCATCTACCATACACTGAGTGCCAGCCAAGCTCCTAAACGGGGTCATGCCCCACGGAAAAAACCGCTGCCGGCTACAGCTCTAGTTTTTTGTTTGATTTTTACTGACCTGCATTCACCTGTCATGGTACTGATTTGCTTAGTGGACGCTATACCATATCAGGTTCTTGTTGATCTTTTGCAGATGCAGTCCGTTCCGGACTCCATCATTTATGGTTTTCTATTCCAGAACCCTGTCCAGTCTCCGAGGCTACGTCGGAAAACCGAATCAGATTTCAAACGTACAACAAGTGATTTGATATCTGAGAACTGTTCAATCTGCATGGATATAAGTGTGTTGAACAGTTGCTTTTTGGAATAGCCATTCTGACCGCGTCTGTGAGAGTCGGGTTTGAAATATTCATCCAAAAGCGTGTAATCAATGAAGCTCAATAAGGCTTCGAGTTTAGAAAGAGGTTTCCATTTTGTTTTTTATATGCTCCACAACATCAGCAAAAGCAAGGTCTATGAATTATGAAATTTCTTCAATTTATATAAAAATCTGCTTAACTCTGCTATATTATCAAATTTACGTTTATACTCACCACTGTTAATATAAGCCAAATTTACTATAGTTTTCCTGTTTCTTCCCTTTCTCTGTTGTTCCATCATTCCCCCTTACAAAAGCTTTAAAGTATCTTAACGAGACATGTCTTTCCTCATCTTTATATATTCACGAAATACCGGTCTGATCGGATCAGAAATATCCTCCGGAATATCATCCACATCAAAAAACTTAAGCTCCTCGACTTCCTCCTCCTGGCGCTTTATGGTGCCATGATATTTGCGGCATATGTATATGATTTCCACATTATAAACTTCATCACCGTTAGGATAGATGTAGTGAGTCTCCTCGCCTGAATTGATATAAAACAGCTCCATCTCGTCTGCAACAAGCCCCATCTCCTCAAAGAGTTCTCTTTTTGCAGCCTCCTCGACAGTCTCTCCAAGCTCTATAGAACCGCCTGCATATCCCCACTGGTGATTGTCTGTGCGCTTTTCGAGAAGCACCTGTCCGTTTTCATTTTCAACGATGATGCTCGCTCCCGCCTGCAGTAAAGGGGCATGTCCGACCACCTTTCTAAGATCCATTATATAATTGCTCATGTTGTGTCCTTTCTTATTTTGCCACAAAAAATCCGCTGTACTATAATACCTATAGTATAGCGGATTCCAAATTTGTTTTCCATATAAAGCACATAAAATTTATCAGCTCACAGCCCTGTATTCCTCAAGCGCTTCCTTTGCCCTTGGCGTAAGCCTGCGTGGAACCGAAATCTCAACAGTCACATACTGGTCTCCCTTTACTGAAGGATTCTTCATGCTCGAAATACCCTTGCCCTTGAGACGTATCTTGCTGCCGCCCTGTGTACCTGCCTTGATGCTGCACTCCACATCTCCATAAAGAGTATGCACCCTCGCCTTACCACCGAGAGCCGCTGTCGTAAACGGAACACGGATTGTACTGTATACATTCTGTCCCTTCCGCTCAAACTCACTGCTCGGTGTCACATTTACGTTGAGAAGCACATCTCCGGCTGCACCACCGTTTCTGCCCGGATTGCCCTGTCCTTTAAGTCTGACTGTCTTGCCAGACTCGATTCCTGCCGGAATATGGATGGACAGATTAGAAACCTTGCCTGTGGTCGGATCCTGTAACGAAATAGATTTCTCGCATCCAAAAACAGCCTCGTCAAATGAAATCGTAAGGTCAGCCATAACATCAGAACCCTTGCGACCGGCTGAACTTCTGCCACCTGAGAAATTACTCCAGCTACCGCTATTTCCGGTAAATCCACTGTTACCACTTGTACTCCAGCCACTGTGATTACCGCCACCATGTGAAAACATATCTCCGAACATTGAGAAAATATCATCCATATCCCCGGAGCCGTTCTCAAAATGAAATTCCTGATGTGTAAATGGTCCGCCATTTGAGCTGTATGAGCCACTGAAAGAGCCATTGCCGCCGAAGCCACCAAATCCACCGAAGCCACCCTGTGCAGCCTGTCTTGCAGCCTCCTCGGAAAAGCCATCCTGCAGACCAGCAAAGCCAAACTCATCATAAAGCTTACGTTTTTTCTCATCACTTAATACATTGTATGCCTCCGTGACATCCTTAAACATCTCCTCAGCGTGCGGATTGCCTGCATTTGTATCAGGATGATACTTCTTTGCCAGCTTACGATACGCCCTCTTTATTGCCTCTTTATCCGCACTCTTGTTCACTCCGAGAGTCTCATAATAATCTCTCTTTGCTGCCATTATACTCACCTGCCTTTCTATTTACCTGTAACAATTTATCATCATAATTAAACAATATACATTACACCATATAGTATAAGCGGACTGCACAGGCAGCCCGCTTATCATTTGCAATATCTGATTATCCCTCGATGGAGATACATTTCTTTTCCTCAACCTGTGGTTTAGGCTGTTTCTTTGGAATATCCAGGCGAAGGATTCCATGCTTGAAGGATGCCTTTATGTCATCCTGCTCAATCTCGTCACCCACATAGAAAGTTCTCTGACAGCTTCCTGAGTAGCGCTCTCTGCAGATATACTTCTTGCCCTCTTCCTCTTTCTGATCTTTCTCTAAGCCTTTCTCTGCTGTAATTGTCAGATAACCATTCTCTAAGGAAGCCTTAATCTCATCCTTTTTGAATCCCGGAAGATCCATCTCAAGCTCATAGCCTTTATCGCTTTCCTTGATATCGGTGAGCATCATTCTCTTTCCGTTGTGTCCGTATAATTTCTTCTGTGCCTTCTGTACGTCCCTGTCATCATACCAAGGATCATTGAACCATGGATCACTGAAAAATGTATCAAATAAGTTGTTGTTTGTAGTTGTTAATAACATAGGTCATACCTCCTTATATACCTGTAACTTTCCTTTCGGAAATTTGCTTTCTTTTGTTTACAAGTATGTTATAGCACCATTATTAGCACTCGTCAATAGCGAGTGCTAATAAAAATTATAAACTTTTTATTAACCAGTACAACACAACCTTATCTTCTGCGGATAATACTGCAGCACCATATACAGCTTCATCTTATCTACCCTGTTCCAGTCTTTCTTTGATACCTGCTGCTCATTCATTGTATATGGTATAACAAAGGACGCCTCCTCACCAGCATTAAGATTTATTTCCAAAGATTCCAACGTAGGATTTAATGCAAAAAACAGTTCCATGTCATACTGATTACCATTAGTTCCCATTTCAAATGCAAGGCTTGTAAGATCAAGTGATGTTGTATCGTCCTTTACCTTGGTAACTGACAAGGTTATAACCCCCACACGCACCCTGTCTAAAGGATATTCTGATCCATCATCCATCTGATCATATACATAATCCGGACATTTTTCTTTTAGAAGACTGCCATCGCCCCACTCCCATCCGGTCTGCTTTATCTCATAATTTCCAAGCTTAATAGTGTCATTTTCTGTATATGTGATGACCTTTGGGGATGGATAGCAATGATTCAGATAAACAATCCTTGCCAAAACAGCAATCATCACAATTCCTATGAGCATTCCCGATAAAAGTCTTACTTGTTTTGATTTCCTTTGCTTCATAATAAATTCTCCTCGTTACTTCAATTTAAACCTTCCGCTGTCCACCAGATAGATTACATCTGATAGATTTTCAAGCTCATCCTTATCGTGAGAGCTAAGCAGTATAAGACTTCCTTTATCACGCATATCCCTTATGATTTCTGACAGTTTTTCCTGCCCCTCCTTGTCCAGGGCGTTAAAAGGTTCATCCAGCAAAAGAAGCTTTGGTTCCTCCATAATGGCACAGGCAATCCCCAGTCTCTGCTTCATTCCAAGAGAATATTTTCTATACTTTCTCTTATCATGCGGGTTCAGTCCAACCGTTTCAAGTGCCCCACTTATATCCACTTCACCTTTATTTATTGATGCAAGCATTTTTAGATTGTCATAGCCTGTATAACTATCTATAAAGGCAGGATTCTCAATTAGCATACCTATCTTTTCCGGAAAAGCCATATTTTTTCCAAGCACCTTTCCATCAATCCTGATGCTACCGCTTGTAGGATACATAAGTCCGCTTACCGCTCTCATCAGCATTGTCTTGCCGGAGCCGTTTACGCCCTTAAATCCATATATATTACCACTTTCCAGTGTCATGCATACATCATCGAGTACCAGAGCATCCTTTATCTTTTTAGAAACATGTTCTATCTCTATCTTCATAAAATACCTCACAAAATATTCTTTCTGTTAAAATACACACTTCCGGACACAATAGAAACCACCATCACAATAATGCAGCTTATTATTCCGGCAGCCGCATCCATTCCGCCCGCACAGAGCCTGTTGTTTCTGATGATCATAAGATAATTGCCCATAAGAAACGGACTCACCCAGTAAACAGACACCACAAGATAAACTATTGAAACAATATATCCAGCGATCGCACCGGCAAAAATACTGATAGTAAGCTGCACCACCGCAATTGTACAGGCGCATAACATTGGCAGTATCAGCCATACAATCACTTCATTTCCGGTCGAAAACCGCTGCATATCTATTCCCATTTCCATGAGCATATCATCAGGCTTTGTGCTCCACTTCCCGATTGCACATGTCACAGCCGCAAGAACAAGTATCATTGCAGCATAATACGCGATCACATTTATGACCGTCCATATGTACTTACTCCATAACCACTTAAACCTGCTGCCGGACAATATCAGTGTCTTTTTGCCTGCACCATACAGATCTGACAATGGATAAAATCCTACCATAAAAAATAAAAACGCATAAAACAAAAACCACGACACCGGAATGGTAAATACGCTGTCATCTGTCTTTATGTATGGCGGCATACCCTGAAGTATATTTGTAAAGTATGCAAAAAATCCAAGCTCCGGTGAATTTACACTAATATCACTGACGGTGATAAATGAAAAAAATACAAATATGAATACTCCGACTATCCATTTTATCTTGTTTTCCCTAAATCCTTTTCTGATATCATATAAGATCAGATTTGCAAAAATTCTCCTATTCATAAGCAACAAGCTCTTTCTTTACCGCATGTATGTAAAATATAATATTTACCACTATAAGGATAATAAACGCACAGATCACAACCCGGATATCATTTCTAAACGGTGCACTTGGTCTAAGAAACATTACCGGTGATAAACTCACCCTGTTTACAAAATGAACCATGCAGAACACAAATATGTATATGATAAACGGTGTCAGCAGGATCCAGAACCGGCTTCTTACAAAATTAACAGCCCACAACACCGCACAGTTTAAAAGTCCCCAGAAGCAGCCATCAATCAGCACAAAAATCAGATTGTATACAAGTGGATGTGTATAAAATACCCCTGACATGATATCCATTGCCGCTACCGGGAATGTGCCTGTTCCTACCTGTGGTATTACCATCGGAAATACCATTGCAGTAAGCATAAAGTCAAACACCAGTGGTATCATTCCAATAAGCGCACCGCTTACAAATGCAGCTCCATATTTTGCTCTTATATAATCGCTCTTCTTTCCTCTTGATATGATCTGGGCAGCATACCCTGATTTAACATCAAAATAAAAGCTTCTGCCATACGGTATGGCACACAAAGCAGGCATTATCAGATAAAGCAGCAACGGCTGCACACTTGCATTATCCGCACCTATCCATTTCTCATATGCAGACAATGGATACGTGTCGTAGTAAACATACATCCTCCATATCCACACATTTTCCATAAAATGCCATACACATATTGCAAACGCAACACACAATGTGGCAGCAAATAATCTATTTCTAAAAGCACGTTTTATTTCGAGTTTAAATATTCTATTCATAACTACAGCTCCAGTTTAAAATATTTTTGTACCTTATCATTGGTTTTTGAATCTATACCCTCTATACAATAATAAATATACTTAGAGTCTTCTGACATCCATTCATCCTGAATAATATATCCAACCTCTGATGTAACACTTTCTCCTGCACCAAGTACATAATGATATCTCTCGTTTTCTTTGCCTTCTGTCCAATAGTTGTCTATATAAATCCCACCGGGATCACCAACCTGTAATCTCTCCAGATCATCATTTATGATATAAAAAGCTCCTGCATTTCTTGATATCTCAACCTGCTCATCTGTATTATTTGTATATGTCATAGTGACAAAAATGTAACTATAGCCATTGCTCAGGTTATAATTTTCATCTATATTTCCTTCATAGCTATCTTTCAAAGACTCTGCAACCGTATCCTTATTTCTGTTTCCAAACTCTGTGGTATGCTCATACTTTTCAATTTTATAAGTAATTCCATTTATCTCAATTGTATCATCAACTGACACGATATCGTCTTTGTTAACATACTCCGCATCCTGCACATACGTAGCCGGAGCCTGGTCTACTACACCGGTGTCACCTTCTGTCTTTGAAGCCTCATCCTTTACAATACCGGATTTTCCCTCTAGCTTGGCATTTGATTGTGAGCAGGCTGAAAGCCCCGCTGCCATCATAATCACCGCCATTATTGCTGTAATTTTTTTCCTCTTCATACTCTTTCTTCTCCTTGATTGATTGCTGATGTTTAATTGTTATGATAATTATAAACCTGTGATGTGTCATAGTTGTAAAATAAAAAAATCCATTGCAATTTTAATTATTGCAATGGATTTTTGTCACGACTTTACTATCAACCTATTTATCAGAATATCTTTTTATTAAGTCTATTTACTTATCCGATACCACCTTACAGCGCTTCTTATGAAATGCAATTCCGTATTTTATGATATTGCATCTGCCCTCTTCACGAAGTACAGCATCATATCTGCGTGTATTTATCTGATTCATTGCATCTTCACAAGATTTATCCAATCCTTGAAAAGACGTTGCATATTTGACCTCTATGATAATTCCCGAATCAGGATCCTCCGGTTTTATGATAATGTCACTGAATCCATCCCCTGATTCCCTGTTCGATTTGATCAGCCAGTTCGGATTGCTTCCTCTCAAAAGGCCAAGCAAAAGACCATGGTAGAAATTTTCTTTCTGTCTATCGCGAGCCTTAGTGTCCAGAATACTTATCATACGATCCATGATTATATTGAGCTGTCTCTGAATCTTTTCAGTGTCAGCCTCAAGAATAGCCTTTGACAGCACTCTGATCTCATCATTGTCCTTTGCTACAACTTCCTTGAACCATTCCTGTATCTGCAGAATAAAAACTTCTCTGACCTCTTTGTTTGGGATAACAAGTTTAAGTGCATAATTCTCACTATCCGGCAATTTCACTTCACCTACTTTTGTCAGGTATCCTGTAGTAAAAAGTACACTCCATATATTATCTATATTTTTGTCTATTTCATTGTACGTAAGTTCAAGATGAACCACTTTTTCAATAGACTCTCCGGCAATTAAGCGCTCAACCTCATCCTTGGTTGTCGAATCAGCTATATTTATAAGGCGTCTTACAAGGCTGTTTCCGCTACTGTTTATCCAGTAAGTCTGTGGTCTGGCAGTTGGATTGGCAACAAGATTGTCCACATAATTTATAACATCCCAAGGACAGTATACATCCACATTACCAAAATGATAACCATCATACCACTCCTTTGCCTCTTCAAAATGTGATGCCAGTCCATAGTCTGCAAGAAGATTTTTCACCTCATCATCCGAAAATCCAAACTGCTCGTCAAATCTGGCATCAAGAATCGATAAAACTTTAAAATTATTTATTCCGGTAAAAATGCTTTCTTTCGAGATACGAAGACACCCTGTAAGAATTGCAAATTGTAAATAATCATTTGTTTTTAAAACTTTTCCCAAAATACCTCTGATAAGCTCGACCATTTCATCGTAGTAACCGTGCTGGAATGCTTTATCCAGCGGTACATCATATTCGTCTATTATAAAAATAGTATTCTTGCCATAGTGTTTAGTCAAAAGCTGAGATAACACTTTTAATGATGAAATAACCACACCATCACTCATATGATATTTTCCATCTTTAATCTGTATAATTCCCTGATACTGCTCTTTTTCATTTTTACTAAGCTTATCACTATTCATTAGGAACGAAAATCCATTTGCTATTTCACCTATTATCTGGACAAGTGCATCATATGCCCTGTCAAACGTTAACCCGTTAACATCTTTAAATGATATAAACACAACCGGATATTTTCCCATGTATTCATTGCATAAAGCTGTATTTTGTGAAATATACAAGCCATCAAATATAGATTTATCCGTACCTATTTCAAAAAAGCTCTTAAACATACTCATATTAAGAGTCTTACCGAAACGACGCGGACGGGTAAAAAGATTTACTTCTCCCCAATTTTGCAGGAGCTGCTCTATAAGCCTCGTTTTATCTATATAATAAAAGCCCGATTTTCGTATTTTTTCAAAATTATCTATTCCAACCGGTAATTTTAATGTTCTATCCATCAAAGCCTCCATAAAAAAATCCGCTATAACTGTTAATCATAGTATAGCGGATTATTTTATAAAATACAATAATTGTGTTATTGGGTTCTCTTTTACATCTTACTGACCTTTCCATCCTCTATCTTCATGACCTCATCACACAATATTTCTATATCCTCATGTATATGACTGGCTAAAATAACCAGTTTCCCCTGCTCTTTGAGATCAAGCAGTATTTCTCTTATATCACTTACGCCTATACTATCAAGTGCATTCATCGGCTCATCCAGTATAAGAATGTCCGGATTTTCCATCATAGCCTGTGCAAGACCAAGTCTTTGTTTCATTCCAAGTGAATATTTACGAAAAGGTTTTTTATCATCTGGATCAAGACCAACACGGGATATACATGCTTTGACATCATCAACTGAAATATTATTTTTTATTGAAGCTATCATTTCCAGATTTTTCAGTCCTGAATAACCGTTGATAAACGATGGATACTCTAACAGTAATCCCATATTTTCTGGAAACGAAATATCTTTTCCAATCTCTTTTCCGTCAATTATAACTTTACCTACCGTAGGTAATATTAAGCCTGATATTGCTCTCATAAGCATAGTTTTACCACAGCCGTTAGTTCCTTTTAAGCCGTATATATTTCCGCTTTCAAATGTAAGATTAATATTTGAAAGAATCATAGAGCCTTTTAATTTCTTGCTGTAATCACATATTTTTATTTTCATTAGCTGCTTCCTTTCTGTTCTCTCAATATAATTTAACCATGACATTATTTCCGAGATCTCTGCATGATAAATATAATTTATCAGGATTTTCGTTCATT
>OHEU01000794.1_pt1 | contig 16958 bp, 9 predicted proteins | sample 1567341 | NCBI WGS metagenome assembly OHEU01 (sample SAMEA3879524, study PRJEB24766) | human gut metagenome | biome: human-associated habitat; feature: feces | place: USA | collected 1985/1987 | reverse complement strand
CCCGACCCTCTGCTTGTAAGGCAGACGCTCTGAACCAACTGAGCTATGCTCCCAAGCATCCCGTTTTCAAATCGGGAATGCAAAGGTACTACTATTTTTCTAATCTGCAAACTTTTTGTGAGGTTTTTAGCACTTCGTACAAAAAATTCACTCGGAAACAAGCACACCGCCGAAGGCACCGTTGGCCCTGTAATGAGGGGCGTAGAGGGATTCGATGACCGGAACCGGGGCTGAAAACTTGCCGGACTGGGTGACGAAGAACTCCTCTGTTATTGTCGTATTCTCCTCCGGATAAGAATCGAACCAATACTCTGTCTGAGCACTCTTGACATTTCTATAACCCTGAGGCACAACAGAATACCAGCCATTGACACGGAGAGGGCTCATCCACCAGCCGTAAGTGCCGGACAACTGATTAGAAGGACGGAGAGATGCCTCACGAGGAACAGTGAGACGTACAAAACTACGGTTCTCTTCATTATGGATAGAGTACTCGGCTATAATCTTGTCACCTACATGGAGCAGTTCTCCTGAAGAAATTTCCTTACGGACATAGTCACCGGAAGCGGAAACTGTTTCACGGAAGAAACGCCTGCTGACCGAAAAACCATTGCCGGAAGCCTTGACTGACGGAAAATCAAGCGACTTTGACATTGACAGGACAATGACACTGGTGGACTTCAATGCAGGGCTGCCGTTCATAACTGAATTGACAGCATCCACAAATGCCGGGTCGGAATCCCAATGCTGGGTCTCCTTCTGGAGCATGAGCCAGAGACGGATGCCGTCGGCTACACGGAGCGCCTCGGAGACATTGACATTGTCACTGGAAATATGGGACTCGCATCCGAAAGAAGCAGCATTGACAGAAGCATCGGCCGCATAGCCGGAAAGCAAGTCGCAGACCATCGAATGTGCATAAGCCTCACTCTCCAGCAGGCCTCTGAACGGCATGACAAGATTAGGATAATACACGCCGCCGGACTTGTGGTCCACAGCATATTCGAGCAAGGAAACGATGTCAGCATTGACAGACTTGACCAACTTCTTGTCCGCCTTGAAGCCAAGACCCCATGACTTGGCCAGGACCAAGCCGTCCTTAGACGAAGCCAGATTACGCAAGATGCTGATTCTGCGCACCTTAGCCAAGATATAACCATTCAGTCCCCGTGCTTCATCCGGCACGAGATACGCCTTGGCAGCCTTGCGGAAAGCCGCGTAGCGCTCCTGCACATCCTTGCCTGCCGGCAACTTGACATTGAAAGGAACAGAAGGGAACATTGACCTGACATACATATATTGTTCATCCGAAATTCCGCCGCACCAGAACGGACATCCGGCGGAAGCGAACTGGTTCTTGTCCAGATAACGCACGGCAGAAGACAGGACAGCATTGACATCAGCACACGAAGCAGCATCAGAAGCCACGGAGGCGGTTCCGTCGAGATAACCGCCCGCCAGCATTTTCGCAAAGCGCTCAAGCAGAACGGCCGTGATGACCGGAGACGATTTCATGCCCTCAAACCAGGCAAACCCTCCATCAGCATTGTGGCAGGCAAAAACCTTGGAGAACAACTCCCCGTCAGACATGCCGTCATGAACCACCGACCCGGTACGTGCCAATGTCCTGAGACTGTATGAAAGTTCGCGCACATACATCGCCTCAGAAAGAGAAAGGACATCCTTGCCTTCCGGCTCCACCTTGGAAGGGACCGCATCACGGATCATGTCAATGATACTGATGACATTGACCTCAGCATCATTGCCGGAGCCATTTACGAACTGATTGCGCAGACCGGCGATTACGGCATCCTTATCCATACCGGCAAGAAGCACAGCCGAATGGCTCTCCGTAATCCGCTGTCCTGCAGCGAGTACCGGTATGCTGACGAACATTCCGTCCGAGAATTCCGCCTTATCGCCCTTGTCGGCAACGAACACCAAACTGACACCGAGATTCTCGGGCAACCTGCCTCCGCCACAAAGTTCAGGAACAGAGACCTCGAACATGGCATTGACAGACTTCCCGGCAGGAACCGTAACCCTCTTGGACTTAACAAGAAGAGGGGCAGTCTCCGCAGCCTTCAACGCCTCGTAATCCTTGCCGTCGAAAAGACGGAGTGTCAATGTCCCCCTGATGTCATGATCCACGACAGACGAGACAGCAGCAGAAAGATTCCACTTGTCGGTCTCGTAGAGATACTTGGGCTCCACGACATTGACTTTCAATGGAATAGTAACCATCATCTCCCGGCGGAGAACGGCATTGGCCATCTTGGCGTCATGAGCATAAAGCGCCACGACGTAAGTGGACAACTTATCCGAAGTATTGAAAGCAAAAGAAATCTCGCCCTTGTCGTCGGACCTGAGGAAAGGCTGAAAAGTCAACGTATTAGCGAATTCCGAACGGACATCAGGCATGGCAGGAGAGTCGCCGGATGATTCCTGAGACTCCCCCGCATCCATCTTGTCCTCCAGCTCAGCACTCTCTACAGAAAGGTTCGCCATGGCCGGAGACATCGCAGCACGAGTCTTGAACCTCTTCGGAGAAACCCCATAAGCCACGACAGGTTCCTCATCGAGAACAAGATCCCCGTCGAACGGAGAACCGCCGCTCACACTTCCCGGACAGGCATTGACATACACGACACGGGTGCCGGGCCTTGACAGTTCAAATGTCCTCCAATAATTCCGCCTGATGGTTTCGCTGCTCTTGTCATACACGGCAGCAAGGCACTCCACACCAGGCAGCGTCTTGACAGTGAACGTATAAGAAGAACCAGGCCATGTCCTGTCCTCGAAAGAAGAGAACGAAAGCGGAAGTTCACGCTCCGAATATACACGATGATATTCAAAATCGCATGACACGCTCTTGGAATCCTTGAAATAAAAAATCTGGACACGGATGGCATCAGGATATTCCTTCTTGTAGTCGAAGGAAAGCCTCTCCAGCGAGCCATCCCTACCACGGGCACCGGAAAGGCTGACCATTCTAGTCTCCAACAGGCCGGACTTGCCGTCAAAGACCTCCGCCAAAGCCCATACCGGAGCACCGTCCGAAGCGCCGAACAGCAGTTCAGCCTTTTCCCCCTCACGGACCTCAGTATTTACAGGGACAGCCAGATTCCGCACCGGAGCATCCATGGCCGTATCATCTTCACGTACCAGAAGAACCTTCAACGTCGTAGTATCCTTGTACTCCTTCCCGGAAGAGCTCTTCGCAGAAGCATACGCCTTCAGCGTATAAAGGCCTGATACAAAAGATTTTACATCAATGCTTTCCGTCGTTCCGGACTTGGCTTCCGACTGTAGGACCAGCTTACCGGACTCATTCCTGACATCATAAGATATCTTTCCCGGAGCCGGAACACCGTCCATCGAATTCAATGTAAACTTGACGGAAGCAACGTCTTCCTTAAGGATGACCGCCTGTTCATAACGAGGCCGGCGAGCCCAAGGAGAGGCAACAGGAGCCTGCTTTTCAATGAGTTCCAGATTCCCATCGGCCGCATTGACAAGTTCCGCATTGACATCCATACTGCCGGACACATATACAGGCCTGTTGTATTCGTGAGTTTCTCCGGTATCGTCAGTAATCCTCACAGAAACCCTATAGAGAACCCGATAATCCTCGTCAACGGCCTTGAATCCTATCCTGAACGTGCCGTCAGAACCCATTTCCAGAGGTCCGGAAGCGACATTGCTCCCATAGGTTCCGACCTCATAAACCGCCTTGCCGGATGCTACTGGATGGCCTGAATAACTCGTAACCTTTCCAGTCACGACAACTTCGTCACCAGGAAAATATTGCTTGTCAATGTCATCAAATGCCACGTCAAAAGTCGGGAGAACGAACTCATCCACACGGATTGACTTGGAAACCGCCGTTTCAGAATCCGTAATGACGCGGATTGTGAAATCACCGTTACGCTCTCCCTTAGGAAGTACAAACCACCCTGACATTGACCCGAACTCATTGGTAGTCAGATCGACAGACTCCACGTCACGTCCTTCGGCATTGACAAGGACCACTTTATACTTCTCGCCGGCAGGCGAAACCTCGGCAGCATTGATTCCGTCGGTGAAATATATGAGCGCCTTGAAATCGACGGTATCTCCTGGATTATACGCGCCACGGTCGGTGAAGATTTCGCCGCGCCTCTGCATCCTGGTCCCGGCCGATGACGACGAGACTTTCTCAGGACTCCACCTGCCAATCGACACATCCTCACTCCTCCTCAGAAAACCGTCCTTGCCGACATAACTGCATTCCATAGTATAGTAGGTGTCGCCTTTAATCTTGGCGGCCATATCCTCAGGAAGCGGAGTGAACCCGTCGAAGACAAACCCCTTGCAGGACACCACCGGCTTGCCGTTTTTCTTAAGGTCAATGTCAGCAGAGCGTACAGGCTCACCTGTCTGATAATCAGCGGCATAGATGCAGACTCCGCGATTGTCCACACGTGACGCCAGAGAAATCCGCGCTGAAGAATAAGTGATATAATTGCTGATATCCTTGCCGGAAGCGGCAGTAATCACATAGTCGCCGTCGTTCAATTCCGGAATATCCACCGTCAATGTATCCCGCAAATAGAAGCTGCGGGCATCATTCTCCAGTTTCTTATCAATGACAAAGTCCTTACCACCGGAAAGCCCCATCGTAAGATGCACAGACCTGAGATTCTTGAGGCTGATGATGATTTTTCCGCCTTTGACATCGAGCCCGATATGTTTTTCCGTAAGATTGCGGAGCAGCACATTCCTGACATAACCAAGTTCCGAAACAACCTTAGCCTCATCGCCGCGGAAACCATTCCGCTCTTCCTCAAACGCCTCACATTCCTTGCAGAAAGACTCATAAGAAGCACTTGAAGCCTTGCCCTTCTCCATGGCGGCAAAGCGAAGTCTCAGGATATCGCACTTCGCCCACATCGATATGGCCTTGCCTGCATACTTATCTGCAAATGCCTGCAAACCAAGAGTTTGCCTATTGCCGTCTTTATCTTCAGGAATCGCCAGATATTCCAGATAGGCACTGAGAGGATAGGACTCCCCTTCATAATCCTTAAGCGCCTCATAGATTTTTCCTTCATCTATTTTCGAGAGCGACGTATAAGGAAGCAGGGTCCAAAGGGCATACTCATAATCATTGGCCAGAAAATGCTTCAGGAAAGAAGCATTGATTCCGGAAAAACCGGTATATCGTGAGACCTGGACACGATTATAGAAAGCGCTGTTGTGACCGGCCTTCAGATGTCTGGCATTGGCCTGGACATAGTCGAACAACGAGTCAGGATCAGCACCCGACTTTTCTGCACGATATGCGAAACTGACTATCGGCTCATCGAACTTTCCGACATTCTTTCCTAACTCCGTCTCTAATGAGTCCCGAAGTTTCCAATCGCGGGATGAAACAGTTTCCACATATTTCCGGGATGCATCATAAAAATCCCAGGCAAGCCTACGTTTTTCAGCCTGCTTACGGATTTCGGCAAGAATTTCCGCTTCTCGTTTAGGTCTGTCCTGCTGAACTGCAGCGTTCCAGTCAGACCACAGTTCAGTCAGCTCATGACCATCCTTGTCAGGCGACTTCTTCGTCTTGTCTTTTCTGAAAAATGCACTCATACCCAATGTTCCCAAAAATAGTATAGCCACCAATATAAAAGTGACATTCAACAAGTTATGTTTCATACGCATATATTTTTAAGTGCCTTTCCACGGCTTATGACACTGCGGACGGTACTTCTGATAAATGCCCCTACTGACCAATCTTGCATGTATGAGCCTGCGGAAAAGCCTTCTACGCGAAGCAAGGCACAGCCTCGGAAACCACAAAAGTAGAACCGCCGATATAGACGAGAGGGTTTCCGCCATAAGCAGCAGCCGTTTTCAATGCCAGAAGAACAGCTTCCCTCACATTGTCCTGCACATAAAGTCGTGAAGCCGGCCTTCCCGATTCTTCACAGAAGGCAGTATATTTCTCGAAAATCGCAGACGCCTTTGCAGCCCTGGCAGTCTGTGGAGTCGTAAAAATCCATGTCGCATTATCGGGGAAAAGCGGCATTATGGCATCGAAATTCTTGTCGGCCATCACGCCGTAAACCATTATGAGCGAAGTATATTTCCCTGTCTCCAGATATTCTTTCAGCTGCCTGAAGTTATAGGTCAATGCAGGTGCGTTGTGTCCGATGTCACAAATCACGTCCGGATTGGTCGAAAGCCTCTCCCAGCGCCCGTGGAAACCCATTCTCAAAGCCGTGTGTATCAGTGACTCCGCGACGGCCGACTTATCGGAAAGACCTTCAACATCATGCCATCTGGTCTGGAGAACATCTATCGCAGCCATCACAGTACGCAGGTTCATAGCCTGATATTCTCCCTGAAGGTCCATATTTTCCAGGACAGCCTCATGCATATACCACATGGACGGTTCTGTCCTGTCGGCAAAAACCAGCGCTGGAACAGCCTCCACACTGGCATTGACCTCGGCAAAACGCTTCCTGAAGACAGGTTCCGTCTCCGGCCTGGTCTCCCCTATCACGACCGGCACGCCACGCTTGAAAATTCCAGCCTTTTCGAAAGCGATCTTGTCAAGGGTATCGCCAAGTAAGTCACAGTGGTCCAAGCCAATGCTGGTGACAATACCCAGTTCCGGATTTATTATGTTCGTGCTGTCAAGACGTCCGCCGAGGCCGACTTCGATAACTGCCACATCCACATTCATGTCAGCGAACCACTTGAAAGCCATACCGGTAGTTATCTCGAAGAAAGACAATTCCATTTCGTCGAACTTGTCCTGCCACTTCTCCAGAAAATCATAGACATATTCCTGAGGAACCAACTCGGCCGTCTCATTCCTGTCCGCAGCCGAATCGCGCCCGTCAATGATGCGCATCCTCTCCCTGAAGTCAATGATATGAGGCGAGGTGTAGAGTCCCACCTTCAGTCCGGCTCCGGCAAGAACGGAAGAAAGCATATTGGAAACAGAGCCTTTGCCGTTTGTTCCGGCGACGTGGATGGTACGGAAAGCCTTGTCCGGAGTACCGAGCAAGTCATTGAAATCCAGCATATGTTGCAGTCCAGGCTTGTATGCATCACCAAAAGATGAGGTCTGGACCGAAGGAAATCTGAGGAAGATGGACTTTATCAGAGAATTGTATTTGTCAATGTTCATTATAATGTCATTACAGGTTATTTTTCGGGCGGCCAACAACCGCTCGTAACGCAAAAATAATCAGAAATTACGTGTAATTCAAAAGATTTTGTTATCCGTATTAAACATGCTAGCTTTGCGCGCCGGAACATGAAATCATGTCCTGCTAATAATCATTGGGGATGAGAAAGGCCGGATGAAAGAGATTTTCACCCGGCCTTTCTCATAACCTTTCACGCGAATCAGATTCCCGCGATTACATTGCGAAGCTGCGATGCAAGAGAGGTGTTATATCCTGTAGAAAGATACACTACCCTGCCGAAACTATCACACATCGCGATTACAGGCAATGTCATGCTTGTGCTGTGACAGCCTTCGCAGATCATGTTTCTGACAGAGGCATCCGAATCGAGGCCAAAGTGGACAAGGTCCTGATTATCAGCTGTTGCAAGCCTGCCGGCCAAATTCTTGACATTGTCCACGTTCTGTCCGAACACCATCACAGGACGGCCCCAGGCAGCAAGTTCCTTCGACATTGACTCGAAATCCCTTATGGCATGGTTGCTCGGTTCGTCACCGTCACCGAAAACCGCGACGAGGAAATAGCCGCGGCCTGTCGTGCTCAGGATTGACTTTGCAACACCTATAGTACCATCAGCCGTCACCGGCTGGTATAGGGCCTCAGGGTCCATTGCGCCTATGACGCTGATTTCCTCGCTGGCCTGGCGCATAACAAGGGCAACGTCAGTATTCTTCCTGAGGGCAACATTAAAAGAGACCATTCTTGCCAGAACCTTTCCGCTTGCGAGACGTGTTCCGCTGGTAAGGAGGTATGAGCCTGCATCCAGGGTAAACGGCTTGCCGAATGATTTGGCGGAAGCATCAGCGCCGAGCTCGGTGGCATCGCCTCCCTCAAAATCAAGCAGACGGGTCCTTCCGTTACTTATTTTGCTCAATGTGAAGTGCCTGTAATACTCCGGATTGTCGAGAGTGCCGGCACCCGGGGTATATTTCAATGTGAATGTTCCCTTCTCTGAAATCCTTCCGACAGAGGAATCACCCTGCTTTTCAGCAGTAATGTCAATCCATTCATTATCAGTCATATACTGAGCCTTACCGGTCATCTGATCAACCCTTGCAGGGATTCCGAAAGTACGCAGGGCGGCAACCATGAAGGTATTGCGTGAGCGGTTGTCAGCCATCCTCATTCTGAGAGTTCCGGCAGGAGTTGCCTGTAATCTTCTGGAATTCAGGCTGTCGGCAAGTGCCACACTGTCTCTTGTCCAGCGGATGATTTCTCCTGCAAGTTTCTCGGCATCCGCCTTAGAGGCAATATCACGAGGAGTGCCGTTGCTGTAGATAAGATATGAAGCCAATGCCTTTCTGATATCCTGATGATATGGCTGGATAAACTCTCCAGAGATACGTGGACAGAGCACATAATTGTAATAGACGTTCTCACCGCGACTGCTGACAGCATTCCTCGGAGCCGCTGTCGTCAGGGCATCCATGAGCACCTCACACTTAGTATCACGTAAGTCCTTGCGGCTGAGAGTCTTGAGCATCTCCAAAGCATCTTTCAGCTTACCGGCATCATTGGCATTGAAAATAAACTCCCGCACATCGCGCCAGTTGCCGCGCGCATCTATCAGTTGCATGCATGCCGCTTCAGAGTCCTCCGCCGACAATCCTGGCATTCCGAGACGATCACTCGCATTGGCCTCGGTCGTGAATGTGGCTACATATGCAAGTCTTATCGAATCCTCCTGAGCGAGTCTCAGCTTGTTTGCCGCGATGTCTTCCTCGCTTGCTTCCGCCGGAATCCTGCCGGGTGCAGGAGGGTTTATGTCAATGTCTAATTCTATCTTGTCAGCGTCTTTATGGTTCAATGTTACGGTAACCTCAGCTGTCAGGTCAGCCTCCGGATTCTTCACATTTTCATCACCATCAGATGTAAGCTTTCCTGTTCCGTAAAGTCCTTTGTCTGAAGCCCATACGAACATATCACCGATTCCGGAATGAAGCGACGCCTTGCCCTCATCATCGGTTTTCAGAATCACCGCATTGTAGAGTTCGCCGTAATTGTATATGCAGAATGAGACATATGCACCGGGAACAGGTTTCCCTTCCGTGTCAATGACAGTAACGATGTTGCGCCTCGTCCTGACATAATTGCCTATGACATTGATCTCAGTAAAATTCTTCGTGCGTCTGATGACATCCTCCGGTCCGCGGTAGTCTCCGAGCACGAGGGTATGCATCAGCATCGCCCTTGCCGCAGGCTCATTGAACCATGCCATATTCAGTTCAGGCTCAGGTTCGCAGGCTCCGAGGAAGGACCACTTTCCGTCAGTCCAGACCTCAACCCATGCGTGGTTGTCGTCTGTATGCGCCCAACGCGGAGTATAGACCTGACGTGCAGGGATTCCCATCGTACGCATCGCGGCCACGGTGAAGGTGGACTCCTCTCCGCATCTTCCTTCGCCGTTCAGCATTGACGCGATTGGTGAAGATGTTCTCGGGTCAGAAGGAGTATAAGTCACTTTCTCATGACACCAGTGATTGATTTCCAATGCGGCATCATGCATTGACATTCCTGCTACTCGAGCCTTGAGCGTATCGTAGTACATCATCCTGAACTCGTCGAGTCTCTCATTGTTCACACGCACAGGCAGCACGAAATGTCTGAACAGCTGGTCAGGGACCTGCTTGCCCCACGGCATTTCACGGCGGGCCTTCAGCGCCACTTCTGTATTCTGCCTGAAGAAATCCTCGCTGTAATCCGCCTTATCGGCCAGATTCATGTATTCATAGAGAAAATCCATCGCCTCGTCCGTCTGCTTTTCCACATTCCCGCAGCCTGTCAATGCCATTGCTGCCGCGGCCAGTGCCAATGCAATATTCTTTAGTGTCATAAGGGTTAAATTTGTTTATTGTAATAGGAACATTTGTCTTCTCTGACAGGTCATCCGAGAACAAACTTGCGGATGGCATCGGCAAAGCCGTTTTCATCCACGTGACCTGCAACATAGCCTGCCGCCGCCTTCACATCATCACCGGCATTGCCCATCGCGACTCCGAGTCCTGCGGCACCGATGAGGGAAATGTCATTGCCTCCGTCGCCGAAAGAAATGGTTTCGTCAATGCCGATGCCAAGAAGTTCCGCCACTTCCCTGAGCGCATTTCCCTTGCTCACACAATTCAGGTCAATGTCAGCAAATCTCGGATGCCACCTGGTAGCATACATGTCAGGAACCTGAGACATTACTATATTCTGAAGGTCCAGATCGAAATATGCCGCCATCTGGCCACATCCATAAGCATTGAACTTCTCCTCGATGTCGCATACTTCAGGAATCTTGTGGTCGATAGCCTTCGCCAGTTCTTCCACGGCAGGTGTTATCCTGTTGATGAAAAAGCCTTCGGTGAGTTCCAGGCTCAGGGCGAAACCGTATTCGTCGGACAGCATTGACATTTTCTTGAAATTGTCATAATCGATGAAATGCTGTCTGATTATGCGTCCGTCTTTCCAGCGGCAGTCCGCACCGTTCAGGGAAATCACTGCATCGTATGGAACATCCTTGATGACATCGAAGTCACCGTAAGGCCGCCCCGTCGCTATAATTATCTTGACTCCCTGATTATGAGCTTCTTCCAATGCTTCAAGAGTACTCTCCGGGACCCTGTGCGTACGGAAACTTACCAATGTTCCGTCAATGTCGCTGAATATCGCCTTATATTTCATCTGTCCGAAATTTTACGCAAAGATAAGTAATCCTTAAAAAAATCAGAACAGGCTTATCAATGTCGGGTCCAATGATTCTGAAACTATCCTCAGATAACGGCAGCCAACCGGATTATGGAAATGGACATAACGTGGCGAAGGGTCATTGACAAGATTTCCGAACTCGAAAGACGAGACCTCGGTCCATGAGAGGCCGTAATCGCTTATGCTGACGACGCCGCTGACGATACCCGATTCGGACTTTCCGGCCGCCGGATTATAAACGATGCCGCCGAGTCTTCTCTGACCTCCGAGCACAAGGACATTCGAATTTCCCTCCGTTTTCCACTCATTCTTGTCATATTCCTGCAGTTCAGGGGTATCGAAAGGATTTCCATAGAATGGGCCCCAATGCGAGTAATGCGCTGACATCTTGGATATTGCAACCATCGCTCTGGACTGGAGCAGACGGAAACGGAGAGCGTCGGTCTCTATATCATTGACACGAAGGATTCTCTTGTGTCCGATATTCGTCGAAGTCGCGATTTCCTTCCATTCGCCGTCAATCCGAGCATCCACCGCAAAACGCTCCGCACGCTCGCCGACAGTCGCGATTGCCTCCTGGAAGACAATACGGTTTATCCAGCGCTTTTCAGGCAAGGTGACGACGAAATCTTCGCCGTCCTTGACCTTTATATAGGTGTCAATGTCATTGTCGAGCAGCGCCTTCGGGCATTTCGCACCCTCGAGAAGATCAATGCCATAGGTCTCACGGATGCGCCGGCCTGTCTCTTCGAGGGTCTTCAGGTCTTTCTCCGGGAAACGTCCCTGGTTGTCAGGCGGCAGATTCAGAAGAAGGATGGCATTGCCTCCGACTGAACGCTCATACATGTCGAATACATTGTCCGCAGTCCTGGTCTGCTGGTGGGTATTGTCTCTCCAGAACCAGCCGTCACGGATGGAGACATCGGTCTCGGCAGGCTGATAATGAAGGTATTTGCCTTCGCAAAGCTGTTCACATCCGCCAAGCGGGTCAGCCATCATGTCGCTGTACCAGGTAAGGGTATCTGGATTTGCCATGTAGGGAACGACGTTCCATTCTGAGTCTCTGGTATGACCGCCCTCGTTTCCGCACCAGCGCAGGTCTTCCCTGCCGAAGATATTGGCCTTCGGAGCCAATGTCCTGATCAGTTCCCGCCACGCATTGTAATTGTAGGTCTGGCCTCCCTTGGTCTTCGGATGGGCACCGTCCAGCCAGATTTCTGAAATCGGGCCGTATTCGGTAAGCAGTTCGAAGAGCTGGTTCAGATAATACTCGTTGTAATCATCGACATTGAACTTGAATTTCGTCTTGTTGCTGAACGGACGTCCTTCCACTTCTCTCGGAATGGTCCTGAGAGTAGGCTTGCTTAGATTGCCATAGAGTCCGTCCGGGCTTTCTATCTGATAAAGGTCTGCCGGTGAAAGATATATACCGAGTTCCAGTCCGTATTTGCGGCATGATTCTGAGAGGTCCCTAAGGACATCCCCCTTGCCGTCTCGGAATTTGGACGACATGATTCCGTGGTCGGTGTAGCGGCTCTGCCACATGATATAGCCGTCATGATGTTTAGCAGTGAAAATCACCATTTTCATTCCGGCTTCCTTGATTACCTTGCACCATTGGTCAGTATCGAGGGTTTCCAGCGCGAAAGTTTCGGAGGACTCGAATCCACTGCCCCACTCTTTGCCGGTGAAGGTGTTCGGTCCGAAATGGATGAACGCGATGAATTCCCTGTCAAGTGCTGCCAGCTGGTTAGCCGTCGGCACGACATTGGCGGCCTTTTCAATGATGGTATTCGCGTCATCGCCGTCAATCTTCACCGTGTTGCAGTATTTCCTGGTTCCACATCCGGCAACTGCCGCCAATGCCGCTAAAATAGTGATTGTCTTTCTGATATGCATGTGTCGTCAATTTGGTTAATAGTTTCGCGGCGGATTTTTCTGCGTTGAAATCGGCCGGAATGCAAAGGTACATATTTTTGGCGAGTCTGACAGGATTGGAGGCCTTGGTGACATATGGTATCATCTTCCTGCTCCACAGTCGCCAGAATGCGAATTAAACATTTTAAATCAAAACCACTTAATATGTTCAGGTTTTAATCGATATCATTAAAAACAATTTAAGTTTCGAACAAAACGCAACGTTTTTATTCAAAATTGTAAGAAATATTTTGGAGGTCAATATTTTTTACATAAGTTTGTAGAAGTTATAACACGGAGAATTACTCCGATTAACAATATAATACCTGATGACTTCTAAAATCAAGTTTACCGAAGGTCCTTGGACCGCTACGATCAACGTAGCAGATTTCGTATATCGCAACATTGTTCCTTACGAGGGAGACGCATCGTTCCTGATGGGTCCGTCTGACCGAACCAACAAACTGTGGCAGGAATGCATCGAGGCTCTGGAAGAGGAGCGTGAGAGAGGCGGTGTCAGAAGCATTGACGCAAAAACCATTTCTACCATCACATCACACGCCGCAGGGTACATTGACAAGGAGAATGAACTCATTGTCGGCCTCCAGACAGATGAACTCCTGAAGCGTGCCATCAAGCCGCTCGGAGGATGGAGAGTTGTGGAGAAAGCATGCCATGAGAATGGCGTGGAACTGGACCCTAAAGTAAAGGAAATCTTCACTCATTACAGAAAGACTCATAATGACGGAGTTTTCGATGTCTATACTGATGAGATTCTGAGTTTCAGAAAGTTGGGATTCATCACCGGACTTCCTGACAACTATTCCAGAGGTCGTATCATAGGTGACTACAGACGTATTGCCCTCTATGGTATCGACAGGCTTATCGAGGCCAAGAAAGAGGACCTGAAGAATCTCACCGGTCCGATGACCGATGCCCGTATCAATCTCCGCGAAGAGGTTGCAGAGCAGATCCATGCTCTCAACGAGATGAAGCAGCTCGGCGAAATGTACGGACTCGAGCTCGGACGCCCTGCTGAAACCGCAAGAGAGGCTGTCCAGTGGGTATATATGGGCTATCTTGCTGCTGTCAAGGAACAGGACGGTGCAGCAATGTCTCTCGGTAACGTGTCATCATTCCTCGACATTTACATTGACAGAGACCTGAAAGAAGGCATTCTGGACGAGAATGGCGCTCAGGAGCTTGTGGATCAGTTCATCATGAAGCTGAGAATAGTCCGTCACCTCAGAATGCAGTCTTACAATGACATTTTCGCGGGTGACCCTACATGGGTGACCGAGGCTATCGGCGGAAGATATAATGACGGCAAGATCAAGGTCACAAAGACATCTTTCCGTTTCCTCCAGACATTGTACAATCTCGGACCTGCACCGGAGCCGAACCTTACAGTTCTCTGGAGCCCGTCACTTCCTGAAGGCTTCAAGGCATTCTGCGCAAAGGTATCTGTAGATACCAGTTCTATCCAGTACGAGAATGACGAGCTCATGAGAAAGATCCGCGGAGAAGAGGACTATGGTATCGCATGCTGCGTTTCATACCAGGCTATCGGAAAGGCCATTCAGTTCTTCGGAGCGAGAGCAAACCTTGCAAAGGCTTTGTTGCTTGCCATCAACGGCGGACGCTGCGAGAATACAGGAACTCTGATGATTCACGGAATCGAGCCTCTCTCGAGCGATGAGCTGAATTACGAGGAGGTTGTGGACAGATACAAGAAGGTGCTCCACGAAGTTGCCCGCGTATATAATGAGGCGATGAACATCATCCACTATATGCACGACAAGTACGATTACGAGCGCTCTCAGATGGCATTGATAGATACCGACCCTAGAATCAACCTCGCTTACGGAGTCGCAGGTCTTTCTATCGCAGCCGACTCATTGTCAGCCATCAAGTTCGGCAAGGTGAAGGCTCACCGCAACGAGAACGGTCTCACTGACGGCTTCGAGATTTCAGGCGAGTATCCTTGCTTCGGAAATGATGATGACCGCGTCGATCTCATTGCAAAGGACCTTATCAGTTTCTTCAGCGGAGAGTTGAAAAAGCTCCCTGTCCACAAGAATGCAGAGCCGACATTGTCAATCCTCACCATCACTTCGAATGTGATGTACGGAAAGAAGACAGGAGCTACACCTGATGGTCGCGAGCACGGAAAGGCTTTCGCACCTGGTGCAAACCCGATGCACGGCCGTGACTGCCACGGAGCTATCGCATCGCTCTCTTCTGTGTCGAAACTTGACTATAGCGACGCCCTCGACGGTATCAGCAACACATTCTCTATCGTGCCTAAGTCTCTCGGTCCGACTCCGGAAGAAAGAATCGAGAACCTCGAGACAATGTTGGACGGATATTTCAGCAAGGGTGCACACCACTTGAATGTCAATGTTCTGAATCATGAGATGCTTGAGGATGCGATGGAACATCCTGAGAAATATCCTCAGCTTACAATCCGCGTGTCCGGTTATGCCGTAAACTTCGTTAAACTCAGTCGCGAGCATCAGCTGGAAGTGATTGCAAGAACATTCCACCAGTCAATGTAATTCCTCCGCATAATCATTGGACTATGGATATAAACGTACATTCATACGAATCAATGGGAACATATGACGGGCCTGGTCTCAGGCTCGTCGTATTTCTTCAGGGATGCCCGTTCCGCTGCCTTTATTGTGCCAATCCGGACACGATTCCCTTTATGGGAGGCAAGCCGACAAAACCGGAAGAGATTCTGGATATGGCATTGAGGGAAAAACCGTTTTTCGGCAAGAAAGGCGGGGTGACATTTTCCGGAGGTGAGCCGACTGCACAGGCGAAGGCTCTCATTCCTCTTGTCAAGATGCTTAAGGACAATGGAATACATGTCTGTCTGGACAGCAACGGCGGAGTGTGGAATCCGGATGTGGAAGAATTGTTCTCTCTGGCCGATCTGGTGCTTCTGGATGTGAAAGAGTTCAATCCTGCCAGACATCTTGCCCTGACAGGCAGGGACAACACTATCACTCTCAACACCGCAAAGTGGCTGGAGGAGCACGGAAAGCCGTTCTGGATGAGATATGTTCTCATTCCTGGATACAGTGATTTCGAAGAGGATATCAGGGGCCTGGGAGAGCATTTCTCAGGCAAGTCATCCGGCAAGCCTGCATACAAGATGCTCCAGCGTCTGGAAATCCTGCCATATCACACTCTGGGTATCCACAAATACGAGAGTCTCGGCAAGAAATACGAACTGGAAGGTGTTCCGCTAAATACCAAGGAGCAACTTGAGCGTGCACGGGCATTGTTCAGCGAATATCTGGACAATGTGGTTCTTAATTAACTCAGAATTCTTCGTACAGAACTTTCTGTTTCAATGATATACGAATGAAGCCGCCCCGGATTTCGGGACGGCTTGTTTGTCTTTCTTCAAGGTCACCGGCAATGGACTTCGAGACATTACGCCCCGTTCAGTATTCATGGCTTTAATGTAATTGGTTCTGTCCTCGTCGTCAAGCTGGGCGAGTTCCTGAATGATGTGAACTAATTGCTATGCATTGTTCAGTTCTTTCTTCAGCTTGGAGACCTCTTCTTCTGAGAGCCCTGTGGCCTGAGTGATAATCTCGCAAGAGGCCCCGAGTCGAATAAGATTTATCGCGATCTTCGATTGTCCCTCTTTGAGCCCTTCTTCTTTGCCTTCCTTGCGACCCTCTTCTCGTCCTTCTTCTCGTCCACTCTCATGCGCGTATTCGATCTGATTGTATGTGTCCCGTTCCGTATTCATGGCCTTAATGTAATTGATTCTGTCCTCGTCGTCAAGCTGGGCGAATTTCAGGATGATGTGAACTAATTGCTATGCATTGCTCAGTTCTTTCTTCAGCTTGGAGACCTCTTCTTCTGAGAGACCGGTCGCCTGTGCGATAATCTCGCAAGATGCCCCGATTCGGATAAGATTCATTGCGATTTTCGATTGTCCCTCTTTGAGCCCTTCTTCTCGCCCACTCTCACGCGCGTACTCGATCTGATTGTATGTGTCCCGTTCCGTATTCATGGCCTTAATGTAATTGATTCTGTCCTCGTCGTCAAGCTGGGCGAATTTCAGGATGATGTGAACTAATTGCTATGCATTGC
>OHEU01000782.1_pt1 | contig 17228 bp, 14 predicted proteins | sample 1567341 | NCBI WGS metagenome assembly OHEU01 (sample SAMEA3879524, study PRJEB24766) | human gut metagenome | biome: human-associated habitat; feature: feces | place: USA | collected 1985/1987 | reverse complement strand
CAGCACCGTCGATATTACGCACGATACATGTCTGCGTGCTCATAACGTTGCGCACAGTAAAAATTTTACTGGAATCGGCATTGTTAATAAAGCTACGTACATAGTCATCTGCTGGATTGGTAATCATTTCCTCCGGCGTACCAATCTGCACCATGCGGCCGTCGCGCAAAATGCCGACGTGCGTTCCCAGGCGGAAGGCTTCGTTGATATCATGCGTGATAAAAACAATGGTCTTACCTGTTTTTTCCTGAATACGCAGCAGCTCAAACTGTAAATCATTGCGCACCAAGGGATCGAGGGCGGAAAAGGCTTCGTCCATCAGCAGGATATCGGGATCGTTAGCAAGTGCGCGGGCGATGCCCACGCGTTGCTTCATGCCGCCGGAAAGCGCACTGATGCGCGTCTGCTCCCAGCCCTGCAGGCCAACCATTTCCAGCATCTGCATGGCTTTTTCGGTACGTTCCTTCAGCGGTACGCCGCGAATCTCCAAACCGTAGTAGGCATTCTCCAAAACATTACGGTTGCTGATAAGTCCGAAGTTCTGAAACACCATAGCTACCTTAGTGCGGCGCAGCTCCTGCAGCTGTTTGCTGCTGAAGTCGGTAATGTCATCGCCTTCAAGATAAACTGTGCCCGAGGTTGGCGGGTTAAGCATATTCAGGCAACGGATAAGTGTGGATTTGCCGCTGCCGGAAAGACCGATGAGGACAAATACCTCGCCCTTGTTGACTGTGAAGTTTATATCAATAAGACCTGCGGTAATACCGGTAGCTTCCTGCACCTCGGTGCGGGAAGCGCCCTGCTTCAGCATGGTCATAGCCTTTTTTTCGTTTTGCGAATGCTCCAGAGGAATAAACAGCTTGTACAGGTTTTTTACCTGCAATACAGGTACAGTCATTTATTTTCCCTCCTTTTTCTTATCTGCCAGGCTTTGCGTCAGGCGGTCGATGATAATTGCAATAATAACGATAGAAATACCGGCGATAAGTCCGCGACCGGATTCTGTACGGTTAATGGCAATCAACACCTCCATGCCTAGGCCGTTGGCACCGATCATCGCGCAGGTAACAACCATTGCTACTGCCATCATCATTGTCTGGTTGATGCCTGTCATAATCGTGGGCATGGCCTGCGGAATCTGCACCTTGAACAGTGTTTGCCAACGCGAAGCGCCGAAGGCAGCGGAGGCTTCGACAACGTTGGGGTCAACCTGCTGAATACCGTGGCTGGTTAAGCGGATTACAGGCACAACGGCATAAACTACCGTAGCAAGAACAGCAGGCACCTTGCCGGGACCGAGCAGCATAACTGCGGGAATCATATAAACAAAGGTCGGCATGGTCTGCATTGCGTCAAGCAAAGGACGCAGCAGTCGGTTTGCCAGTTTGCTGGTGGACACGAGGATGCCGATGGGCAGGCCTAAAAGCAATGAGATGATAACCGAGGAAATAACTACTGCCAGTGTTTCGTTCATCATGCTCCAGTAGCCGAAGGCACCGATGGCGAACAGTCCTATCCCGTAGATAATACCGCGCGACAGCTTGCCTGTGAGCACCTTGCCCAAGGCAGCGATAGCGATGATAGTCAGCCACCAGGGAATAAAGTTCAGCAATCGTTCGATAGAAAGAATGCACCAGGTAAGAATATCCTTCACCTTATTGAAGAAGCTGGCGTAGGTGGTGTTGATGTAGTTGACGAAATTGTCGATGGGCTTAGTCCAGTCCACCTGAACTTCTTCGGGAAAGCTAAGAAGCCAGTTGGCTGCAGCAGCATTATCGCCTTTGAGTGCTTTGTTGATGCTTTGCAGCTTATTCTCAGGCAGCCACTGTGCGAGCAGCTCGGGGTGGCGCTGCATGAACCAGATGGCAGCCTCGTCATAGGTGCATTTGGTATCTGCAATGTGCGCTAACGCTTCTGCGGTAAGTGCGCTGGTGGTGTGATACTTTTGCAGAAAGGCAACAAACTCCGGCGCTTTGCTTTGCAGTTGTTTGTTGGCAACGATGCAGACGGGCACGGAGCGTGCTTCCGTCAGGCCGCGCTGAAAGCCGACTTCGTTGTAGGGATCGTCCTGCAGCAGAACGAGGTCCAGCTTGCCGGTGAGCCAGGTAGGCTCGTAGTTGTAGCCTACAATCGGTTCGCCCTTAGTGTAGGCGGCGAGGAAGGCGCTGTTCAGCGCCGGCTCGCTGCCGGAACGGAAGTAGACGTAATTTTTGTTTAAGCCGTAAGCTTCATATTTCAAATAAAGTATCTTATCAATGCTCCAGCCGGGAATAGCGCCGTAAAGACGTCCCTTTGAGGGATCCTCGGGATCCTTAAAAAGATGTGCGTAGCGTGCCAGGTCTTTGACGGTTTTCAAATTCGGAGCGAGTGCTTTGATGCCACGGCTGGCGTCACCCTCAATAAGATAGCGGGGAACATAAAGGCCCTGCTTAGTTGATGCCAAGGTTGAGCAGCTTGCCGGTTTTCATGTCATCTTCAAAGGTAGGCACGTTATCGGTCCACAGCTCCATATGCACATCTACGTCGCCGCGGAGCAGTGCCGTCTGAATGATGGGAGTAGAGCCACTGATAATCTTAGGCGTGATGTTATAGGCGTGAGTGCCGATAAAACCGGCAACAGCGTTGTGAAATTTGACACTGTCCCATCCGGCGTCGGCGAAAACAACCTCTTGCTTTGCTTGCTCATTAGCGGCGTTGACATTGCCTGCTATAAATCCAAGTGAGGTCAGTATGAGTAAAAAAACGGCTGATAATTTTCGTAACATGGCTTCACCTCCGTCAAAGCAATAAAAAGAAAAAAACTCCTCTTAAATTTATTTTACAAAGCAAAAATTCTTCTTGTCAACTGCAAATGCAACAATGCATAAAAGAATAACTTTAAAAACTAAAGTTATTGTAAATGCAGAACTTTGTATAAAGAGAAGTGTATGCAGATATTGGCGAGGATGATAAAAGCTTCTGTCGAAACGCGGGACGTTTATAAAGCTTTATGAAAGTCAAAGTTTTTATGCTTATTAAGCAGTACTGTGATTTCAATAAGTTGAATTGCTTGGCGCTAGAGTAAGCACAAGGGTATTTTTCCATTTCTGTAACCTTTTTAACACGGATTTAACCGCAAGCTTACTTTGGATTTTACATTCATCAGTTACAATAAAAGCACGTTGTAGAGATGACAACAATAATTTTTGTGGAATATCAGTAAACGGAGGAATGGAAATGAAACTGAAAAAAGTTTTGGCAGCAGCAATGATTTCGCTGCTGGCAACTACTGCACTTGTTGGCTGCGGTAGTGATAAGAAAAGTGCTGACACCGGCAAAAAGGTACAGATTGAATATTGGCATGTTGCTGCTGAGAGCTTTGGCGGCGCAACCGTAAAGGAATTGGTTGCCGACTTCAACAAAACTCATCCGAATATTGAGGTAGTAGAAAAATACAACCCGGATATGTACAAAGGCTTGACGCAAAACCTGCAGGCTGCTATGGCTTCCGGCAAGAATCCGGACGTAGTACAAATGGGTTATTCCTTCCTGAACTACGCTGCTGAAAACTTTAAATACACCGATTTGAACGAAGCATTTAAAGCTGCCGGCGATGAAAACTTCATGAAAGAAAATTATCTGCCGAACGTACTGCAGCTGGCTCAGACCGAAGATGGCAAGCAAATCGGTCTGCCGTATTCCGTAAGCGTTCCGGTACTCTTCTACAATCCGGAAATTTTTGAAAAAGCCGGACTTGATCCGCAAAACCCGCCTAAAACCTGGGAAGAGGTTAGCAAGGCAGCTAAACAAATTAAAGATAAAACCGGCAACATGGGCTTCTTCATGCAGGAATATGCCGATAACTGGACTCAACAGGCTCTTATCGAATCCAACGGCGGCAAAATGCTGACCAAGGTTGACGGCAAGGTTAAAGCCGGTTTTGATACTCCGGAATCTGCTGCAGCTTATCAGGTTGTAGCTGATATGGTTAAAAACGGCAGCGGCCTGCATGCTACCAACGAAGAGGGCTTCCAAGCTTATCTGAGTGGTAAGCTGGGCATGGTTTGCACCACTATCGGTAAACGTGCTAACTTCGAAAAGGGCGCTAAGTTCAAAGTTATGGCTTCTCCGTTCCCTGCTTTCGGCAACAAACCGACCAAGATTCCTGCAGGCGGCAACTTCCTGATGGTCTTCTCCAAGGATGCTGAAAAGCAAAAAGCTGCTGTTGAGTTCATCAAATATCTGGAATCTCCGGAAGCACTTGCTAAATGGAGCACCGGTACCGGTTACCTGCCACCTCGCAAAGGCGTAGCTGACGATCCGAAGGGCTTCAAAAAGCTTGCTGATGAGAACCCCAACATTAAAATGGCTCTGCAGGAAATGACCAAGGTTACAAAATGGGCAAGCTTCCCAGGTGCTAACGGACTGCAGGCTGAACAACTGCTGATTGATGCCCGTGATATTATCCTGAGCGGCAAAATGAGTGCAAAGGATGCTTTACATCAAACTGCAGAAAAAATTAACAAGCTGCTGTAATTAGTCTGATAAATAAGCTGTCGCAGTTGCGGCAGCTTATTTTGCTAATAGCGCGAAGGAGGTTGCTATGAGTAAGAATAACAAGGAAGCACTGCTTTATCTGCTGCCTGCTGCCGTACTTTTTCTGGTATTTTATTACTGGCCGCTGCTGCAGAATATTTACCTGAGTGTTTTTTCCTGGAATATGATCAGTCCTAATCAAAAATTTGTGGGCCTGGAAAACTTTATTACTATTTTCAGCTCTGCCGAGCTGATTAAAATTTTAATCAACACCGTTTTGTTTGTGGCAATTATGCTGGTGCTGAATTTCGTTTTGCCTTATTTTTATTCGTTTATCCTGGGACATTTAGTGCATCGGTGGACAGCTTTCTATCGTAGCGCTCTTTTCCTGCCGTCTACCTTATCGCTGGCGGTAGCGAGCATTTTGTTCCTTTGGATTTACAATCCGCTGGCCGGTCCGATTAACATTGTTCTCAGCCAGTTTGATATTGCTTCGCCGCGTTGGTTCAAGGAAAACTATCTGGTTATTTTCGCCATTTGTACGATTATCGGCTGGAAGGTTTTCGGCTATAATCTTATCGTTATGCTGGCTGCTATGGTTGCAGTTCCCAAAGAGATGATTGAAGCCGCCAAGCTGGAGAATGCTTCCAACTGGGTTATCTTCAAAAAAATTATTCTGCCGATGACCTCTTCTACCGCAATTTACGTTTTTACGATAACAGTAGTCTTTGGTCTGCAATATGTTCTTGTACCTGTAAATATGCTGACGCAGGGCGGTCCGGATCAGGGAAGCAGTAACCTTGTGTATATTATTTATCAATATGCCTTTACCTTCTTTAAAGCAGGCACCAGTGCAGCCTATGCGGTTATCACTATGGTCTGCTATCTCATCTTCCTCTTCGTGAAGAATAAATATCTGGAAAAGAAGGTGTACTATGAAAACTAAGCTGCAAAATGAATGGTATTGGCATGCGTTTCTGCTCATTGCGGTTTTCCTGATGCTGTGGCCGATTGTTTTTATGCTTTCGACATCGCTGAAGGATTTGAATCAGGTCTTTGAATCTACATTGAATCCTTTACCGTTCCCGCCGACCTTTGACAACTATGCTACGGTTTTACATAATTTTCCGCTGCTGACCTATATCTGGAATACGTTTTACATTGCTATCGTGGTTACAGCCAGCAAGGCTGCAACAAGCGTGCTGGCAGCCTTTGCCTTTGTGTATTACAACTTCAAATACAAGGAAACTGTTTTCAACGGTATGCTGCTGACGTTCTTCATCCCCATTACCGTTTTGATTATGCCGAACTATCTGATGATGTCTAAGCTGGGCCTTTTGGATACACCCTATGGTGTTATGCTTCCCGGTCTTGTAGACGGTATGGGTGTTTTCCTGATGCGTCAGACCATGCGCGGTATTCCCAAGCCTTTGCTGGAAGCAGCAATTTTGGACGGCGCCAAACCGCATCAGGTGCTGTTCAAGGTTATTATGCCTTTAATTAAGCCTTCGGTACTGGCTATTTCGATTTTATTTTTCATCAACAGCTGGAACGAATATTTCTGGCCGCTGCTGATTTTGCAGGATAAAACAAACCTGACACTGCCTCTGGCATTGCAGATGTTTATCAGTGCCGAGGGTGGCAGTGAATGGGGCATCGCTATGGCTGTAGCAACGCTGACAAGCTTGCCTCCGTTAGTGCTTTATGGCTTCTGCCAGAAATTTATTATCAACACATTTATGCAATCGGGCGTGAAAGGATAAGAAGATGGATAACTTACAAAACGATTACAGCATTATATTTTCGCATGTACAAAAGGCTTACGGCAGTAATGTCGTAATAAATGATTTGAATTTGGAGATAAAAAAGGGTGAACGCCTGATTCTGCTTGGACCATCCGGCTGCGGCAAGACAACTACTCTGCGTATGATTGCCGGCTTTGAGGAAATCACTAAGGGAGAGCTGTACATGGACGGCCGCGTGGTTAACGATATCGCTCCCGGTGAGCGCAATATTGCTATGGTCTTCCAAAGCTATGCACTGTTCCCGCATCTGAGCGTTTGGGACAACATCACCTTTGGCCTGCAGCTGCAAAAGCTGCCGCAGGCTGAAATGGAAAAGCGTGCGCGTATGGCTATGGAAATTCTGCATCTGGAGGGCTATGAAAATAAAAAGACGCATGAATTGAGCGGCGGCCAGAAGCAGCGTGTTGCCCTGTGCCGTGCGCTGGTAAAGCAATCGCCGTACTTCCTGTTGGACGAGCCTTTGTCAAATCTGGACGCCAAACTGCGCCAGAAGGCACGTACCGAGCTGGTAAAAATCCATGAAATGTTCAAGCCGACGATGGTTTATGTAACTCATGACCAGATTGAAGCAATGACTGTAGCGCATCGTATTGCTGTTATGAATCAGGGCAGGATTCAGCAGATTGATACTCCGGCAAATATTTACCATCATCCTGCCAATACCTTTGTGGCAACATTTATCGGTTCTCCGGCAATGAATATTTTGCAGGCTGAGGTGTTGGATGGTAAAATTATCGTCGGTGACTGCGCACTGAAGCTGCCGCAGGAGCGCTTGCAGGAGCTTGGCGGCCGCAGCAAGGTTCTCTTCGGGCTGCGTCCGGAGGCTTGCACACCGAGCTTTGAAAGTGCTATGATTAATGGTAAGGCAGACTTTGTTGAAAATACAGGCAACCTGAAAACTGCTACACTTAAATTGGCAACCGGTGAAAGCTTTTATCTGCAGGACAGTGACCAAGGACTGCAAATGGAGGATATCCGCGGCTTTAATTTTGATTGGCAAAATGTTTGCTTATTTGATGCCGAAAGCGGTGAAAACTTAGCGAAGGTACGCTAAGCCTTGAAGGGAGGAAGTTATATGCAATTTGAAGTCAGTGATTTACTCTTTCCGGGATTTACGAAGGATGCGATGAAGAGACTTGATAAGCAGTATGGTATTGAATTTTTCTATGAGTTCGGCAAGGATTATTATTGGAAGCAGCAGGTGGAGGAATGGGGTGAACGTGCACTTTCGATTCATGCTCCCTGTGTTGCGCTGAATCTTGCTGATTCTAAGCAGAAAAATTATGCCCATGTTATAGAAAAGACCTTTGCCTATGCGCAAAAATGCAAGGCAGATTTTGTTGTAGTGCATACAAATGAAGCTGTTGAGGGTGACAAGGAGCTTTTGAGGGCACGTGTTATCCGCCGTCTGCGTCAGGTTATGAATCTGGGAAAACGTTATGACGTAAAGGTGCTTATTGAAAACGTCGGCCTGCGTACTAAAAATAATGTGCTCTTTGATTTGCCGGAATATGTTGCTCTGTTTGATATTTTCCCGCAGGCAGGAGCATTGCTTGATACAGGACATGCGCATGTCAACGGCTGGGATATTCCTGCGGTAGTAAAGGCATTGGGTGAGCGTTTAGCAGCCTGCCATGTTCACGATAACGATGGCAGCGGTGACGCACATCTGCCGGTAGGACAGGGTGATATTGATTGGAAGGCTTATTTCGGCGCTGTCAAAAAATATGCACCGCAGGCTACGCAGGTATTTGAATATTGCTGCGGTTTTAATAACACCAAGGATTTGGAAGCGCATATTGCAGAGTTGAAAGCGAATTATAAATTATAACGGACTATGACTGACAAATAAAAGCACTCAGAGGAATAGAATACTCTTTACCTGGATTTTACCTTAAGGTTAATCTGCATTTAATATTCTAAGGCTATACTATGTATAACAAAGATGAATTAAGTCTGCGATATGCGTAGGAGGTAAGCGTTATGCAGGATTTATACCCGATGTTGATTTTATTTGCCGGTTGGATGGTTGTAGATTTACTGGTGTTTTAAACACTGTAAGAAATTTTGTCATTTGCTGAGAGAGCAGGGAAAAGCCTTGCTCTCTTTTCGTTTTTTAACAGGAAGGTATTATCAATTACTCTTTTCAGCGGGATGTTTTCTTGCTACAATATAGTTAATGAATATAGCGAGGAGGAAAGTTCTATGAAAAAACTGTTTCTTTGTATCCTTTGTCTGCTGATGTGTTCCGTTTGCGCTGCTGCCCCGGCGAAAAAGGTAGTGCTGTGGTATCAGGTTCCGGAGGTTGTTCTGGAAGCGCAAAATGTTGAAAATGATGTTGAGAAAGGTAAGACTGAATTTGAAGCCTTCCTCATGGCAAATTACGGCAAGCGTTTCCCTGTACAGATGATTAAGCAGGCTGCTCCGGATAAGGAGCTGACTGCTGCCGATGTATCCCTGGTTACTCGTCCCAACTGGGTGCCGATTGTTGTGAAGCTTGACCTGGCCGGTGTTGGCAGCGGTGACAAGCTGGTTGGCAAATACAGCACTGTTAAGGTTGCGTTGAAGGAAAGCACCGCTATAGACGGCAAGCTTTTCAGCTATGATTATGGTATCAAGGAATATGACAGCAGCATGCTGCGTGTAGCAGGTTATGTTATTGCCAGTGAAGATGACCCGCGCATCAACACCAAAAATGCTGTTAATGACTGCATAAAAGAGGCTTGTACTTTGAACAGCAAGGTTAACCGCTATGCTGATCCTGCAGCCTATGATAAGGAAAATGCCCGTTACAACGGCGAGTTTGAAAAAATTCAATAAAACGTCTGAGTTTGTCTCAAATATAGAAAATCCCGAATCTCTTCAAGAGGTTCGGGATTTTCTTGCTCTTTGTCCGTTTGCGATATTTAAATTAAAGGTAGGAGTTTATTGATGACTTTTAGTGAGAGAAATATGAGTTGAGCTGTGCTTATCTGTTGTGACCGAAGAATGCTTTTGCTACTTCCGGGAAGGAAATATAGCTCAGCAGGTCTTCCATGCTGGCATTAGGATAACCGTCTTCAGCCAGACGAGCTCGGAATTTTTCCAGCTGAGGTTCGATTAAATCTGCCGGACGGCAGGTAATAGGCTCGGCATTGCCGATAGCCAGACGTTTAACCTCAGGGTCGATAGGTGCGGGGGTGCGACCGTATTTACCCAAAACTAAATCCTTAACCTCGCGGGGAATCATCTTATAGCGGCCTAAGGCTACGTTCAGCACTGCCATAGTGCCTACAATCTGACTGGTAGGCGTTACCAGCGGCGGATAGCCAAGCTCTGCGCGTACACGGGGCATTTCTTCCAAAAGCTGCGGATATTTATCGGCAACGCCCATTTCCTTCATCTGGTTGAGCAGATTAGAAAGCATACCACCGGGGATTTGGAAGGTAAGTACTTTCGGATCGATAGGAATGTTGGTGTTCAGGTTGAAATCATCTACCAAATCCTTTTTGACACCTTTGAAGTAATCTGCCAAATCATGCAGAAGCGGCAGGTCAATGCCGGTGTCGTATTCTGTGCCTCGTCTAGGATGATAAAGGCATTATCCAGAGTCCTGCCTCGCATATAGGCAAGCGGTGCCACTTCGATCAGACCTTTTTCAGAATTCTTCATAAAACTTTCTGCGCCCATGATCTGATACAGTGCATCATAAAGCGGACGTAAGTACGGATCGATCTTACTCTGAAGATCTCCCGGAAGGAATCCGAGTTTTTCTCCTGCTTCGATTGCAGGACGTGTCAGAATAATCCTTCCAACTTCGTTATTTTTAAATGCAGTGATTGCCATTGCCATCGCAAGATATGTCTTACCTGTTCCGGCAGGTCCCACTCCGAACACTATCATTCGCTTCTTAATCGCATCTATATATTCCTTCTGACCTATAGTCTTAGGCTTGATAGGCTTGCCTGCAATAGTCCGGCATACTATATCCTTATCAAGTTCAACAACAGCATTCCGGCGCTCTTCCATCGCCATTGCAATTGCATAATCCGCATTCTGTTCAGTAACCACTCCGTTGCTCTGTGACAGCTTAAGCAGTGACTCAAGCACTCCAACAGCCATGCTGACTGAATGCTCATCACCACTCACATGAACCTCAGAGCCTCTTGTAATTATACTGACTTTCAATGCGCGTTCTATCTTCTTGGCATATTCATCAAATCTGCCAAATACATTGACACTGTGTTCGGCAGGTATACTAATCAACTGTTCTGACATCACAAGATCTGCGCTCCTTAAATGGCATTACTACGTGAATGCTTCCGCTCATGCCTGCATTCACATCCGTTATGTCTATTTTAACACTATCTGACACTATTTGGATACCCTCTTTCTTCAATTTATTCAAATAATTTTCGTAATTGTCAGTCAATATCTGTGTAACTTCTTCTTCACTGTGCATTCCGTCTTCGGTTATGTATTCGTATATAATTCTGCGGCCCGCACACACCGGAAGCATAAAGTCCTTTGTAAGTCTCAGTCTGCCAATTTCGGTAACGACATCGTACTTTTCGTAATCCGCCGGAATGAGCCCCAGTTCAGCCACATTGCCCATCACATTGATAACGTGGTGTGTAACTTTCTTTCCCGTATATATCTTACACTTATATCCGCGCTGTACTGTATTTTCATACTGTATTGACGTCCTTACCAGTATATCCGCATCTGCCTGTACATAACAGCTGTCCGTCGGCTCTTTTGCATCGTTATACAGTACTACCTCCCCGCTCACGAGAACATCTCCCGTCTTTACTTCATCTCCCTTCTTGACAAGCGGTGTTCCGCACCTTGTTACAATGCTCTCAACCACTCCGTCAGACGATGCAATAATATCCGAAGGGCTTTTTTCTTTCCCGACAACGTTGTCCCCGTCATTTTCCTTAATATGCACTATAAGTTTTGTTCCGCTTTTTTCTGCTGATACCCATGTAATATCATCAAAATCCTTACGTATCTTCTGCTCAAGGCTGTCACACATTACTTTTGACATTCTGCATCCCACATATACATCATTTCCCTGAAGGTAAGAAACTATTACATTATCCGTGTAATAGCTGTTTCCGGATTTGGAAAGAAAGAGTTGAAAGACTTTATGAAGGGGGTAGAGAAGGCCAATCTTACGATAAGAAATTTCCCCTCTTCTGTAGCCGAGCTTCGTAAGAAACTGAAACTAAAGGAGGGGGGAAACCTGTATCTTTTTGCCACGACCTTGGCCGATGGCGAAAAGGTTCTGATAAAATGCGAGAAAATGGTTTAAGCCATTTTTGCTTTGAAAGCCAAGGCGTACATACGCATTTGCTTTATCATGGCAAGCAATCCGTTGCTGCGTGTAGGCGAAAGATGTTCTTTAAGTCCGATTTTCTCGATGAAGTATAAGTCGGCGTTCAAGATTTCGTCTGGGGTATGACCCGATAGTACCTTGATAAGCAATGTTACGATACCTTTTACTATAAGGGCGTCGCTTTCGGCTTGGAAGATAATTTTTCCGTCTACTAAGTCGGCCTGAAGCCATACTCGGCTTTGGCATCCGTCTATAAGGTTCTGTTCGTTCTATTTTTCGTCTATTGGTTCTTGTTCGCTTCCCAAGTCGATGAGCAGTTGGTACTTGTCCATCCAATCATCGAAATCGCTGAACTCTTCTACTATTTCGTCTTGAATTTCGTTAATCGTTTTCATATGTTCTTTTATATATTTAGTTCTCGTTATAGATTACAGTCATCACGGTTTGTCCTACAGCCTGTAGGGTTCCGCGGTCTATATTCTCAAGATTATCTTTTATGGTATGCCATGTAGGATTGAATCCGGTGGTGCTGTTCGGGTTGAAGTCGATAATGTCTACACACGGAATCTGTCTTAATTGGTTTACGTATACATGGTCGTCGGTAACTTCTCCGCCATTTCCTTTTATAAAGATGTTGGTGTATCCTAACTGGTGGGCGGTGTTCCAAATCTTCTTCATCGCTTTGTTGGCAGTGCGTCGGGTATATCCTTCGTAGTAGAACGTAGCGTTTTTACCGCCTACCATATCTAATAAGATGCCGAAGCGTGCTTTGTAATCGGCTACGTGCGGTATTCTTCCCCAGTATTGCGAACCTAAGCACCAAGTATCTTCTTTGTGCGGACCTTGATAGAAGTCGGGAGTTCCGTTGTCTTCCGAGTCGAAGAATATGATATCAATACCTATTTTTGGCGATTGTTGTTGCAGGTTACGGGCTATCTCAAGCAAAGTTCCTACACCACTTGCTCCATCGTTTGCTCCGTCGATAGGGGTATGGTGATGAGCTTCCTCGCCAGCATCGGCATATTGGCGGGTATCCCAATGTGCGCAGAGCATAACTCTCTTGTTGCTCTCTTCATTATATGCACCGATTATATTGCGTGATTTCAGTATCGTTCCGTCGTACGCTACCAAGTCGGCATATTGATTATATACTTTTGCGCCATATTTTTCGAGTTGCGCGGCAAGATAGTTTCCGCAGTTGCGATGCGCTGCAGTGTTTGGAACTCGTGGACCGAACTCTACCTGTGTTTTGATATGAGCGTATGCGCTGTCGGCATTAAATGCAGGTACATTCACTGTGTTCACTTTTGCCGCTTGTTCTTGCGCTTCGTTGTTTGTTTTCTTATTGTTTCCACATGCTGCCAATACAGTAAGGCAAAGCAGTATACTTGTGTGGAGATATTTTTTGAGTTGCATTGTTGATTTGTGTTTATATGCGTCTAAGATGTCGATGTAAGTTTTTATTGCTTCTTCTATTTCGTTTGCCATGATATATTCGTCGGCTGTGTGCGAGCGCGAAGACTTACCGGGCCCCATCTTCACTGAAGGGAACTTCATCAAGGCTTGATCGGATAGGGTAGGCGAACCGAACGGTGTCTTTCCTAAAGCGATAGCCTTTTGTACGAATGGATGCGATGCGTCGATGCGCGATGAGTTAAGGCGGAACGAGCGTGCCTTGGCCTCGCAACTGATGTGGGAACATATCTCATTAAACAAATCTTCGTTAGAATAAAATTCGTTGCTGCGTATGTCTACAACAAATGTACATAAGTCGGGAATTACATTATGCTGTGTACCTGCGTTTATCTGTGTGACACTCATCTTTACGGGGCCGAGCAAAGACGATTCTTTCTGGAACTGGAATGTGCGGAACCATTGAATATCGTCTATTACCTTATATATAGCATTCACGCCTTCGTTTCGTGCGGCGTGTCCTGATTTGCCGTGCGCTGTTACGTCGAGCACCATAAGTCCTTTTTCTGCTATGGCAGGTTGCATTTCAGTCGGCTCTCCCACAATTCCTAATGTAATAGGAGGAAGCTGTGGCAGTACGCTTTCTATTCCGTTTTTGCCCGATACCTCTTCTTCGCACGAAGCCAAGAAGATAAGGTTGTATTTCTGTTCAGTGGTACATAGATAGCGGAATACCTGAAAAAGCGAAACTACACTGGCTCCGGCATCGTTGCTTCCTAATCCGTATAGTTTGCCGTTTTCCATTTTCGGGGTGAATGGTTGCTTGCGCCATCCGCTTACCGCTTTAACCGTGTCTATGTGCGAATTGAGCAGGATAGTCGGCTTGTTTGTATCGAACATAGGGCTGATGCACCATATGTTATTGCCCGATCTTCCCGTCATGATACCGGTTTCTTCTATATAATTCTGCAAAAAATCAGCTGCCGCTTCTTCTTCCCTACTTATTGATGGTATTCCTATAAGCGAGTGAAGTAAAGTGAGAGCTTCGGATGTATAATAACCAGTGTCTAACATGAGATGTTTGTTTTTATTTATCTTGTGGCAAAGATACTTCCTTTTTTCCAAATTAAACTCTATCTTTGCGTAATTAAAATTATTGCGTCCCAGCATATTTACTGAAAAATGGAATAAACCTTTGTTGGTAACCATGAACTTGTTACACTGAAAATTGTAGGCAAATGTAGGTGCTCGATTTATGAAAATAATATCGTCATGGTAATGTGTTGTGGCTGTAATATGTTAAAAATAATAATTGATGAGTAATTCTTTATTATCCACTCTGATTTATAAGCAAGCAGAGCGTTATGGCGACAATGTCGTATTGAAGTATCGTGATTACGAAGCAGGACAATGGCTTCCTGTCAGTTGGAAACAGTTTGCTGAAAAAGTTAAGTTGGCTTCTAATGCTCTTGTGGCACTTGGAGTGGGAACACAAGAAAATGTAGGTGTTTTTTCGCAGAATATGCCCGAATGCCTATATACGGACTTTGGAGCTTTCGGATGTAGAATAGTAACAATTCCTTTGTATGCTACAAGCTCTGAAGCACAGGTTACTTACATCGTTGAAGATGCAAGTATCAGAGTATTGTTTGTAGGCGAACAATATCAGTATGATGTGGCTTTGCGCGTACTGGGATTATGTAATTCGTTGAAGCAGATTGTGATTTTCGATCCTAAGGTGAAACGTGCGCCATCGGATACACAGTCTATTTATTATGACGAGTTCTTGAAATTGGGTGCGGACGGAAAGAATCAACAGGAGGTAGATAAACGTACACAAGAATCAAGCCCCGACGATTTAGCTAATATTCTTTATACTTCTGGAACAACAGGCGAGTCTAAGGGTGTTATGTTAAGACACTCTTGCTATGAGGCTGCGTTCTGGGGACATAATCAGCTTTTTGAAAAGCTGGGTCCTAATGATGTGGTGATGAACTTCTTGCCATACTCACATATATTTGAGCGCGCATGGACTTATTGGTGCTTGTCAAGAGGTTGTCAGCTCGCTGTAAACTTGTGCCCGCAAGATATTCAGAAGACTATCAAGGAAATTCGCCCTACTGCCATGTGTAGTGTTCCTCGTTTCTGGGAAAAGGTTTATGCCGGAGTGCTGGAAAAGATAAACGAAACTACCGGACTCAAGAAGAACTTGATGCTGGATGCCTTGAAGGTAGGTAAGGAGCATAATATCACTTATCTGATGAACGGCAAGACTCCGCCGGCATTGCTTCATCTGAAATATAAATTCTACGAAAAGACTATCTATAGCTTGCTAAAGAAGACTATCGGTATAGAAAATGGTAATTTGTTTCCTACAGCCGGAGCGGCTATACCTTTGGCTGTTGAAGAATTCGTTCATTCGGTAGGTATCGGTATGGTGGCCGGATACGGATTGACAGAAAGTACTGCCACTGTTTCGTGCGAATGGCCGGGACATCATCGTTTGGGATCGGTAGGAACATTGCTTCCGGGCGTAGAATTGAAGATTGGCGAAAACAATGAAATCTTGTTGCGCGGCGAAACAATCATAAAAGGATATTATAAAAAAGATGCCGTAACAAAGGCTGCGTTTACAGAAGATGGATGGTTCCGCACAGGAGATGCCGGATATATGAAAGATGGATATCTGTATCTTACAGATCGTATTAAGGATTTGTTCAAGACATCAAACGGAAAATACATCGCTCCTCAGGCTATCGAGACTAAGTTGGTGGTAGACCGCTATATAGATCAGATATCTATTATCGCCGATCAGAGAAAATTCGTTTCGGCTCTTATAGTTCCTGATTATGTTCAGGTAGAGAAATATGCGGCCGAACATAAAATTTCTTATTCAAGCCGAGAAGATCTGTTGCAGAAACCAGAAATAGTAGACTTGTTTAAGACGCGTATCGATACGCTTCAGCAGCAGTTTGCACACTATGAACAGATAAAACGCTTCACTTTATTGCCTAAGCCGTTTAGCTTAGAGAAGGGCGAATTGACTAACACATTGAAGATTCGTCGACCGGTGTTGCTGAAAAATTATGCGGCAGAGATAGAAAAGATGTATGCAGAGTAATGACTCTTAATAGAGTGATATCTGTAGATTTATTGAAAATATGTACTTTTGCAAACTGAATTGATTTTTAAATAATTCGTATGGTAACATTAGAACAACTGAAAGATATAAAAGAACGTACTGCAGCTTTGTATCGCTACTTGGATATAGAGAATAAGAAAGTACAAGTAGAAGAGGAGCAGCTCCGTACTCAAGTACCTGGCTTTTGGGATGACGCAAAGAAAGCAGAAGCACAGATGAAGAAGGTAAAGGCATTGCAAGGATGGATAGAAGGCTATTCCGAAGTTAAGACTTTGGCCGACGAGTTGGAACTGTCATTCGATTTCTATAAAGATGAATTGATGACCGAAGCCGAAGTAGAAGAGGCTTACGATAAAGCTGTGAAAGCGGTAGAAGAGCTGGAACTGAAAAATATGTTGCGTTCCGAAGCTGATCAGATGGATTGTGTATTGAAAATCAATTCGGGTGCAGGTGGTACTGAAAGTCAGGACTGGGCTTCTATGTTGATGCGTATGTATATGCGCTGGGCCGAAACAAATGGATATAAGTTGTCGGTATCGAACTTGCAGGAAGGCGATGAGGCTGGAATCAAGACTGTAACTATGAACGTTGAAGGTCCTTATGCTTATGGATATCTGAAAGGCGAGAATGGTGTACATCGTTTGGTACGTGTATCTCCGTATAATGCACAGGGTAAGCGTATGACTTCTTTTGCGTCGGTGTTTGTAACTCCGTTGGTAGACGATTCTATTGAAGTTACTGTAGAACCGGCTCGTTTGTCGTGGGATACATTCCGAAGCGGTGGTGCCGGTGGTCAGAACGTAAATAAGGTAGAATCTGGAGTCCGTTTGCGCTATCAGTATAAAGATCCGTATACTGGCGAGGAAGAAGAAATCTTGATTGAAAATACAGAAACGCGAGACCAGCCTAAGAATAAAGAAAACGCTATGCGTCAGTTGCGCTCTATATTGTACGATAAAGAGTTGCAGCATCGTATGGAAGAGCAGGCTAAGGTAGAAGCCGGAAAGAAGAAAATCGAGTGGGGATCGCAGAT